>Ga0114922_10001905_pt1 | contig 19768 bp, 13 predicted proteins | sample AartaG_FD_100975 | JGI IMG/M metagenome (GOLD analysis project Ga0114922, IMG submission 100975) | Deep subsurface microbial communities from Aarhus Bay to uncover new lineages of life (NeLLi) - Aarhus_00045 metaG | ecosystem: Environmental > Aquatic > Marine > Oceanic > Sediment | place...
CCATTCAATGGCTCCATTCGCCGCGCGCATACCGTCCTTGATGTGACCTCCTTCGAATGCCGGGCCGGAGGCGCACGAGACAGCGGTTATCTCGCCATTCTTGACTAAAGAAACCTCCGTGTTGGTCCCGATGTCCAGGGCCAACGTCGGGCCGTCAGCCTGCCACGCCTCTGTTGCCAAGAGCATGGCCACGTGATCGCCACCGACAAAGCCGGCGATGTTGGGCAACAGGTGAACGTACGCGCCCGGCGCAATGCGCAGACCCAGATCGCGACCTTTCACGTCTTGAGCGGCACTGACCGCGGGCTCGAAAGGCGCCCGTGCGAGCCGATCGACCGGCAGGCCCAGGAACAGATGGTGCATGGCGGTGTTGCCTGCCACGGCAATTTCCACGGTCTGCGTTACGTCAGCGCCGACCTCGGCACACAGGTCACCGAGCAGATTATCGAGCGCGCCTGCTGCCAGTTTCTGCAAACGTTCACCCTCGACCGTTGAGTCGAGGACGCGGGCAATTCTACTAATAACATCGTCCCCGTAACTGGTCTGGGGGTTCATGATCGCCTTGGCCGCCAGAGTCCGCCCGGTACTCAGATCGACCAGGTAACCGGCGATCTTGGTCGTCCCGAGGTCTACTGCCAACCCCAGCTGGCGACTCGGCCACGGGCCAACCGCCACCACTTCACCTTGCCGGATCGTGGCCTGGCACTGCCAGTCCCAGGACGGGAGCTGGACGGGAAGGGTACTGAGCAGTTCCGCATCCACGCCCGCACAGCTCAACTGATGCTGCTCGTTCAGCGCCTGGAGCAAACTGTCAGCGCTTACCCTCGGTTCGGATGAAGAAAACCGCAAATGGTACGCCTGAACCGGCGGCTCCAATGGGACCGCGACCTCCAGTCCTTCCACCTGCGTTCTTTGCGGTGCGGTCATCGACTCGGGAGGCACGTTGAGTTCGCAGTTGCCGGCGGGATACGCCTGGCAGGCGAGACGTATCCCAGATTCCAGCTCCTCCGGTGAGAAAGCCGTCAGTTCGGTAGCCGTATGAGGGGAGACTTGTCCCTCCAAAACGGTGACCTTGCAGCGATGACATTTCCCTGCACCGCCGCAGACGCTCACCAGGTCCAATCCGATCTGTCTGGCGGCCTCCAGAAGTGATTGGTCGACTTGACATCGACCTCGCTTGCCCGATGGTTGAAAAACAATCTCGTAAGAAGACATGTACTCGCTCAATTCGCAGTTCTACATTTCACACGAGAATGCGCCAAAACTGCACGTAACGCTATCGGTACCTGCGCCACACTAGCACAACAACAGCCATTCGCACAAGAAGGACGGCGAGTGGGGGGTTGCTGAAGAATCGCTTACCTGGCGGATCATTATGTAGTATAACAGGCCGGGCAGCAGCGGAGGATCAGATGAAATTCATGTTGGATTAGAATCGAGTGTATAACGTTGTCGAGCTCACCCGCAGGTGTCAGCCTGTCGGGTGCAGCGAGTGGTTAGCTCGATTTGTCGAGGTTCTTCTCCGTGGTTTGTATGAGCACCTCGCGCGGTCCCTCTGCCTCATGCTCTTTCTGCCGAATCTGCACTTCGGCAAATGGGTACTCCTTAGCCCTTGATGGCATTATTGTATACCTCGGAGAAGCCCACGTGTCACCGACTACTTTCAGGTAGACAGCTTGGGTCTCTTGGGAGAGAAAACTCAGATCTGGGATACGTTCGATCAAGAATCCGCCGGATTCGTCTGTCGTCACGAACCATGCACCCATAGGTCGCGCATTCAACGCGGTGACACCAGCATAAATAGGGACTCCCGGAACGGGTTTGCCCTCGTATATTGCACGCCCTTCGAGAGATAACCCTTTGTTGATGGTGAACGTCTCACCACTCCTTTCCAACGGGACATCCTCTACGAGTGTGCGAGCGAAGTCAGGATGGTCAAGGAGGAATGAGATTGTACCGGACCGCAAACGTTCGAAAACGAAGCGACCGTGGGAGTTCGTTAAGACGTTGCGCAAATCGTGGAAGTGACCTTGAGCAGGACGGCCCGTGCGTTCTAGAACTTCCCACACAAGAGTAACGTTTGCATTTGGCACGGGTTCACCCCCGTCGTCCACCACCTGGCCCGTAAACCTACAGGGGCGAGAAAGCTGGATCTCTAGCTCCCCTGCGTCTACCGGGAGGGTGAGACCCCTGCCTCTCTCGTGGTGCCATTCCTTCGCGTACCTTGTGTCATCAACCGAGAAAAACCAAACCCCGTCGATAAGGCCTGGGAAGCAGAAGCGACCTTGATCATCGGTTCGACAGATCGTGTGTCCACTGTCCCGGCGCCAACCTTTCATCGCGAGCACGGTAGCCCTGGGCACAGGCTTCCCTTCAGAATCCTTGACGACGCCGAACACAGTGGAACGAGACACATCCTCGGATCGAGCCGCTGGCCGTTGCGCGTTGGAATCAGCCTCGCTGGCTATCGGCGGCTCGCAGCCGACAGCTAGAAGCGCAAGGGAAACTGAGATCACCATTGATGAGAGTGTTTCGTAACGCATATCGCCCTCCTTTCTGGAGCTAACGTCTTGGATAACCTGCCGGGAACCACATGCGATTCACGGGCGAAGCCAGTACGATTGCGAATTCATTGTGGAGCGGCATTAACGGGTTCCCGGTCTGGTTAATCCTGTTGTTAGGCATTAGTTCCTCACACGAATAAGTCACGCACAGGAACGAATGGGTTTCCCGTTTCGGCAGCTCTCCTCACTTTCGCTCCGAGGACTTCGACAAGAGGGATCCTGAGTCTCAGCGTCTCCGATAAATCGAAGCCATCCATGCATATCGTGCGTTTTGCCCTTCCGAAAGCGTGCAGTCCCTCTGTGGAGAACCCACTGTTGCTGACGAATAGGCCACGCGACCAAGCGGCTTTCTCTCCCAGCTTACCCTCAAATACATGGAGATCAGCCACCCCAGTCAGAGGATTCTGCCACTTCGCTTCGAGCAAGTAGGTTTCGCTGTGCATCACGAAACTACCATCAATCTGCTCCCCCTTGAGGCGAAATGAAGCGCGAGCGGACAGGTTATTGGCGTCAAACAAATCCTTGAGGAAAGACTCGAATTCATAACCCCGCCGGTGGGGCGGCAGGTTGGTGAGCGCGAGCAGTTGGGAAATGAGCCTTTCTGAGGACGCGTCATCGACGGAGGCGACACTATCGCTCTGGTGCACGTTAGAATCCTCGAAGACCCCTCCGAGCTTCTTTACTATTCCTTGCAGCAGCGTGCGCGCGGAATCGGGTATAGGAGTGTCTGAGTAGAGTTCCCAACCTTCGAGAAGACCACTGAAAAGCAGCCGTAGTTGCTCGTCCGTGGCGACTTCCCAGAATGCACGCATCCTATTGGCTTTGGAGCCAGAATCTCTTTCAAAGCGGGAGTCATAGATCTCGACCCCCACTACTTCACGAAAGAACTCCGTGAAGGTGCGATTAGAGAAACGAAGGACATAACCGCTTGGCATGCCTAGTGCACGCTCGAGCTTCTGCTTCTCGATATGTGTGAGGCTACTCATTTTCCGTGCCTAACGATCAAAGCTCAGCGGCGTCAGTCCGCTGCAGCGCTTGGTTAGGTGTCTTGCTCCTTCTCGGTCGGCGCTAACGTGCTCTTGCCGTTCGCAGCACATTATCGCAGACATCCCTTATGTCGGCCAGATTCAGCGAAACTCCGATTCGAATGCTTCGAAAGCAGGATCGTCCTTGAACTGCGCGAAATCTTCACTGAATCGGACCCTATTCCCTATAGGAAAGCCGAAAGACCTGGCTTTATGCAGCGATGCGACCATCTCGTCGTAACGTCCGAGGTCTCTGAAACACTTGGCTTTGCCGTAGTTAGCATAGAGCGACCAAGGCCAGACTCTTAGAGCCCTATCGTAGCAAGAAAGGGCATCTTGGTACTCATGCAAATGGTAATGAGTTTTCCCCGCGTATATCGCTCCGTCCGTTGCCAGAGGATTCCAGCGCCAGGACTTGGAATAGAGCGTGGCTGCCTTTCTCATTTCTCCAGGCACTATCTCGTTGTGGATAGTCGCACCCCCGCCAGCGTCATAATGCTTCCAACCTTCCCAAAAGTAGTGCTGACTGAGGATACACGGGATCGGGGCAACGATCGCAATCGCTATCCAGATTGCTCTCCTCCGAATGCCTCGGATCATGCGTGCCACAGAGACAATGATGGGCGCAAGTAGCGGCCATCCCTTGTGCCATGGCACAACACCAGCAAGAAGGTAGACTCCCACGACGTACCCAACAACCACCAACACTGCGCCTCTTCCGGAAAGACGAAAGTTGTTCGAGGAGCGCGCAGGAAACTGTCTCCTCATGAAATCGCGCAACCGCACGCGCCAGCCAGAACCGGCGTCAACTTCACTTTCCACTGTGCGCATACTGGGCTGTCCCCAATTTCGAGTTCGCCAGGGCCTTATTGTGTACACCTAACGTTACGCGGATGAGCGGCGCGAAGCGTCCGACTCGATCCGCTGGTTAGGCAAACCTCCTTCTCTCTGCTTGACAATCCCTTATCATGGATGTCCACCTATTTTCGCCCCATTTCGAATTCCTGCGCCCGAATTTGCGAATTTGTGGACCTGCACAGTAGCAGCAACTCCGGTAATCAACGCCAAGACCCAGGGACCGTGCCACCACCAATCCCCAGGAGTTGCTCCGAACAAGGCCATCGTAAAGGCAATTCCTAAGTGCCGGCAAAGCCACACAGATCCGAGGACTAGCAGTGCAGCCGTCAAAGAACGGTGCCTGGGAGCTGTTCTTGCCCCCGCTAACACAAGTCCATAACTGCCAGCGGTGCTCGTGATTACGAGAATGGCGTCCCACCCATAGAGATCAAGTCGGTCGGTACCACACAAAGTACGTACCAGCCCTCCGCCCAGAGCCACAATACAGACCGCAAGTGCGAACACGCCCACAAAAACTGCTGCAGCAGCAGGCAAGACAAGTAGCCATCGCGACCATGCAGGCAGTGGGAATCGCTTTTCTCTCGCATGGCAGCACAAACCCCAGGCGGCTAGGACGATGCCTGCAACAATCGGGATTAACCCAAGCCACCGTAGAGGCGGATAAACGACGGTGAGAACGATTGCGGCGATCAACGTGAGAATCCCGAGACCTACCCTGACCTTGACTTTGGTGCTGTACTGGCTCAGCATGGTGAATCCTGTTGCCTAACTACGGTATATATGGTTTCCGTATAAAACCTTTAGCTGGTGATTTTGCCGTATAACACGCGCAAACATGACCCCCACAACTCATTTTAAGAGAGGGACTTACAGCTGCCTTCCCATTTACCATGCGTGTTATATGGTTTCCGTATAACACGCGCTGCAGAACTGGGTCAAAGCGGGTCTGCGGGATTACGCACCCCCTTTCCGGCTACTGTGGGAGGACAAGCTGTTTTTGTCATGATGTGAACACCACCTTCGACTGATGCTCGGTCCTGTACGTATTATGTCACGCCCTTCCCTGTCTCGTCAACTCTCGTCGGATGCTCATGAACCGGCGGAAATCTGCGAGGCAAAACTGGCAATGACAGAGTTTTTCGGCGTGGGCGTGCGGTCTGGTGAATTCGTCGCCGCTGTCAGCGAATGATATGAATCTCCGAAGGTGGTGGAGTCAAATACACGAGTCCGTTCTCGGTGGCATGCGCACCGTCATGAAACCATAATCTCAGAGTGTCCTCTTTGTCTTCCGTGTCAGGCAACGGCATAAACATGAAGAACTCCACGGCAAAGTGGTGATACATTTGCAGTGTCATCTCATGTTGGTAATCCGGGCCTAACGAGCCGATCCTGGGGGGATAGGACCCTTTTCCGAGGCCATGCAAGTCGATAGAAACCTGGGTTTTCTCAGGATCGAGGTCTGGGTCGAATCTTTGTCCACGATTGACAATAATCCCTACTTCGTCAAGTTTCTGTATGATAATCTCGAAAGTTTCCGCCGCGGTACGGCCGACCTTGATGTTCTCGTCTAAGACCTTACGGATCTTCATCCCCTCTGACCAGAGTCTTCTGATATCCGGAGGCGGTTCCGTCTCCCCTTCACGGAGCACATAGCCATATTCGACTTTCATATCGAAGAAGTTGCCGTATTTCCAAAGGTGCCTGACGCCTTCCAGATCGTAATCGCCTTCCGCCCCATGGTCGATGATGAAGAAGTCGCCTCTCCGGATCACGTTGTCACGACGCGGTCCCTCTCCAAACCTGTTCCGGATAGAAAGACCTCCCTCGTAACCGGTACTGAGATCGCGCGGTTTGGTCACACCCGGGACGATACTCGCAAAATCTTTCTTGAACGCCTCTTCGAACTCCTCGCGTATTCTCTTATACATCACGAGTTCGCTCTCAACCGGTCTCGATAGATAGTCAAATATCAGCAATTCGGCCGATTCCAGCCTCCCGGCATACTTCTCGCCGATCTCTTCAGTCAATAGAAGGTAGTCTGTATGCGAAATGCCATCGTTTGTGGGCGTCCGTATGATCGGTCCGAGCTTATGCTTGAAATTCAACGCGATGCGTTTGGGGTCGCGTTCGGCCACAAATTCTCCGATACCCGCGAATCGATAATCATATTCTGTGTTCGGACCGCCCGGCGTTTCTCTCCGAGGAATGGGTGGGGTGATGATGTCATAGGCGCCGCATTCTTCAACGGTATCCGGATCCGGATTCGGAATAGGATATGAACCATCATTAGAGCTCCATCGACGGCCGAGAGCTGCCCGCTCGATCCTGTCACCGCCCCGGTCCGTGAAGATGAAAACGCCGGAGTTACTGCCCAGGTCCCCGTAAAAGCCGGAATTCACGTAATTGCCAAAGGAATGAACATTGCCTTCCCTCATCACGTGAATCCACATGTCGATCCCATGCTCCCGCATGACTTTAGGCAGGATCTGGTTATACTTATCGCGGCGTATCTGATTGGTCAAGTCCTCAATGCTGAGCTTTTCATACTTCTGCTCATTGGGAATATCCAATATCGATTGCGCCGCTGCAGGAATCCCCAAGCCTAAGAGCAGTGACAAAGAAAGGGTTGCGCAAAGGACGTTTCGAATACACATGATAGAGCCTCCTTTATTCCTGTAAGCGGATAACATCCCAGGCCTGTGTGATTTGCGGATCTTATTCAATGAGATAAAGCTCCGTTTGCGGCGGAGATAAATACTCGACTCCACGTTCGGTGGCAATCGCCTCCTCATGATTCCACCAGAGTAAATACTGGTCTTCGTGTTCGTTGGATGTAGGCGACGGCACATAGAAAAAGTACTCTAAAACAAAGTGGTGATTGGGTGGCAGCGGTATATCTTTTTGCCAATCCGGACCGAGAGAACCAATCCTGGGGCCAGAATAATTCTCGAACTCCCTCCCATCACGCGCTCCTTTCATCATGCCATGGGAGTCGATACTAAGCTGCGTTTTTTCAGGATCAAAACCTGCTGCATAAACGGAGAAATTGTTCTTGGGGATAGCCATATGCAGTTGATTGTCCCTAAGAATAATTCCTTCCTCCTCAAATTTCCGCGTGTAGTTCTTAGTTATCTCACGAGGGGTAAGTCCGACCCTGATGGTATCCGCCAGAATCTTTTCGATCTTCAGATAGTCCGCGTAGAGTCTTTGGATGTCCGGAGGCGGTTCAGTCTCTCCTTCACGGAGCACATAGGCGTGCATTCCCCGCTCTGGCGATGCAAGGATGTCGCCCTCCTGGACCACGCTGTTTTCCCAGCCCGCGCTTCTTCCCCTTTGTGACAGCCCTGTGCTCATCCGACGAAAGACAGTCAGTGTCGACTCGCGCGTCTTGGTTACACCCGGCACGACTTCATCAAAAGCGCTCCTTATACGTTCAACGTCGTCCATACATATTCGCTTAATCAGCTTGATCTCGCTCGGCACCTTTCTTGTAATGTATTTCATGATCAGATATTCAGACGAGACCAGCCTGTCGGCATATTCATCACCGAGCTCTTCGCTCAATAGGACGTAGTCTGTGTGTGAAAGGCCGTCTATTTCTCCTCTGTAAGTCACCCACGGGCCCAGATCATGCTTGAAGTTTACGGCAATTCGTTTTGGGTCGCGTGCGACAACAAACTCTCTGAGGCCCTTAAATCGGTAATCATATTCCGACATCGGACCGCCCACCGGTTCCCGGACAAAAACCGGGTCGCCGATTATGTCGTAGGCGCCACATTCTTCAATCAACGTACTCTGTCCTCCCCTTTCACGCTGTGTAGCTCCCCAGCGACGTCCGAGAATCGCCCGTTCGATCCTGTCACCACCACGGTCCGTGAAGACGAATACACCGGAGGTACTGCCCAGTTCTTCCGCACCAAAGGAATCAGGAATTGCCTCTCTCATCACATGGATCCACATGTCGACATTGTGCTCCCTCATGACTTGTGGCAGAACAACGTCAAACTTGTCCCGACGAATCCGATTGTTCCATTCCTTTAGATCGTTCTGAGCCTGTGCTGTGGTTTGAACCTGAGCAAACAGGCCGGCCAACACGAACAAGGAAATGGCTGCACAAAACACGTTTCGAGTAGACATTATAACGTCTCCTTCATTAAGGCTGATTGCGGACAATTAACGAATGAGATGAAGCTCCTCTTGCAGCGGATATAAATACTCGACTCCACTTTCGGTGGCAATCGCCTGCTCATGATCCCACCAGAACAGATACTGGTCTTCGTCTTTGTTGGATGTAGGCGACGGCATGTAGAAAAAGTATTCTAAAACAAAGTGGTGATTGGGCGCGAGTGGTATATCATGAGTCCAATCCGGACCATAAGAGCCGATCCTGGGGCCCATATAAATATCGTGCTTCCTCGCCTGCGATGACTTTCCCTTGCCATGGCAGTCGATGCTAAGGTGCGTTTTTTCAGGGTCATAACCTGCGGCATAAACGGGAAAATCGTTCTTTGGCTGAACCATATGTAATTGGGCATCCCTAACGATAATCCCTTCCTCCTCATATCTCCGCTTGTAGTTCTGAATTATTTCACGAGAGGGAACTCCCGCCTTGATTGTCTCTACCAGGATCTTCTTGATCTTCAGATATTCTGCCCAGAGTTTCTTAATTTCTGGAGGCGGTTCAGTCTCTCCTTCACGGAGCACGTAGGCGTATATTCCCTGGCTTGGTGCTGCCAGGATGTCGCCTCCCTGGACTATACTGTTTTCCCAGCCTGCACTTCTTCCCCTTTGTGACTGTCCTGTTCTCATCCGACGAAATGTAGTTAGTCCCGCGTCGCGACTCTTGGTTACGCCCGGAACGACTTCAGCAAGAGCTTTCTCGACGCGTTCAACTTCATCTCGACGCAGTTTCTTCAGTAGTTGAATCTCAGTCGACACCGGTGTTGTACCGTAACCCATTATCAAATATTCAGAAGAGACCAGCCTGTCGGCATATTCATCACCGAGCTCTTTAGTCAACAGGAGGTAGTCTATATGCGAAATGCCGTCATTTGTTCTGCTACTGGCGGAAGTCGGCCAAGTTCCAAGAGTCTCCCTGTAATTTACAGCAATGCGTTTAGGATCACGGGTTTCAACAAATTCTCTGAGACCCTTAAATCGGTAATCGTATTCTGTCATCGGGCTTGACAGCGGTTCCCCCACAAACACCGGGTCGGCGATTATGTCGTAGACGCCGGATTCTTCAACCAGGTTACTCTGTTCTCTCCTTTCACGCTGTGAAGCTCCCCAGCGACGCCCGAGAACCGCCCGTTCGATCCGGTCACCACCACGGTCCGTGAAGACGAATACACCGGAGGTACTGCCGAAATTTTCCGCACCAAATGAATCGGGAATTCCTACTCTCATGACATGGATCCACATGTCGACATTGTACTCTCTCATGACTTGTGGCAGAACAACGGCAAACTTTTCCTGACGAATCCGATTGTTCCATTCCTTCATGCTCAGTTCTTCCTGAGCCTGTGCTGTGGTTTGAAGCTGAGCAAACAGGCCGACCAACACGAACAAACAAAGGGTTGCACAAAGAATGTTTCGAGTAGACATGGTAAAGCCTCCTTCCTTTTCGCATGCGATTCTTCTCATCAATGTCCTTAAAGAGAATTGAATTAAATGAAATATCCGAAAAAGCTGCCCCATTTCACCTCCCCAGACTCCACGATCTGTAAACATCGAAGAACTCAATCAGTAACGGTGGAATCCCCATACCCTGTCTGCAACCCTATCATACTCCAATTCCTTTCTCAAGAGAATACGGATAACGAACCGCTTACCAAGAAAGAGAACATGTGTGGTCCGACGCAAAAAGCGCGGAAGAACGCTCCGAATCCGGGTTCATTTGGGATTTACCGTCGACTTAGAAGACGCGCATTCTCACGGTGGCATCTCATAACCTGCTGGTATTAGTTATTGTACACAACTCCCTCAATGCACGACGCGTGGCCATCCGGGTAAAGCGGTCGCACGTCGCGGGACCGAGATCGGTAATGACATAGCTCGCGACAGGTTACGGGTCAGAGAGAGAACAGAAGTCACACCGTTTGGCGTAAGCACCAGCCACCAAATGGAATCGCCCGGATCGGCCTCGTGTTAGTTGCTGTGGATTACTTGTGCGAAGCGGGGCGGTTGAAGGAGAACTCGACTTTCGGCCGCGCCGGCTTGCCGCCTATCTCGAGCACAGGGTATGCGAGGAAATTGATTGGACCCGAAGCCGGACCCGGATCAACCACGAGATCGCGGCCTCGACTGAGTTCGAAACGGTTGGCGGGATCGTGGCCGAAATAGTAGGTCGCCAGACTGGAACACTTGTCTCCCTCGCTGATGTCTACGGGCCACCAATTACCGTCGGTGTAGAATTCCGCCCAACAGTGATAGCCGTCGATTCCGCCGTCATTCCTCTCAGACGGGATTGCCGCGCCGTCAACTAACTCGCCGTCGCCGAGAACATCTTTGGGGTGAGGACCTCAAAACAGCGTCACGCGGCAGATCCACGGGTTCTGTCAATCCGCCACGCCGTCCGTAACAGTTTTGATGAACTTCGGGTGATACTTGCCGTAGTTCTCTCCTGCCGTTAGACGCGTCATGGTGATCACGAGGTCCTTTTCCAGATCGACTCTCAGCGTGCAGGCCGAAGCGGATCCATGCCCGATCGTTCTCTTGCTGAGTCCGTTCTCGCGAAACCATGTCAGGCCGACCCCCCAGGTAACATCCGTATCAGGGCCGAGGAGCTTGTCCAGTTTCTGCGGCAGCATCTGCTCGAACGTCTTCTCACTGAAGAACCGAAGGTTTCCGTAGGCGCCGTGATTGGCCAGCATCTGTCCGACGCGCGCCACGTCGTATGCGTTCGACCACGTCATCGCCGAACCGTCAATCGATTCGATCGATTCGCAACCCAGCGGGCCATACAGATACTCCTGGTATAGAAGAGGCAGTGCCAGACCGGTCACTTGCTCCAGGGCCTTCAGCCCAATGGCGATGCCTGTGCCGTTGTAGCGGAGTTCTTTCCCAATTCTCAGATATGGGTGGGCCTCCCCGTAGACATGCTCCAGGTCGTTCCAGAAATCGGTGAAGTGGCCGTCCGTATCGGCCGTGTGCGTGAAAAGGTGATGAAACGTAGCGGGCGTCTCGACACCTTCGTTTTGAAACTCGGGCAATATCCTCCCTACCGGATCGTCTAGGCTGATGACGCCCCGATCGATGAACATCATCAGCAGGGCGCCTGAGTGGGCCTTGGAGAGCGAATAGACGACGTGCCTTGTGTCAGTTGTGATGGGCTTTCCATCTCTCGAACCGTAGGCTCGGTTAAAGAAAACGACGCCGTTCCGCGCAACGCACGCATTGAATGGCTGGTCTGAGTTGTTTGCCCACTCGTCAAGTACGGCATGGATCTTCTCGGCTGTGCCGGGCTTCATTCCCGCTTCTTCCTCCGTGCCCTCCCGCAGAACGGGCGCGTTCAATCCATCGACGGCCACCGGTGCGACGATGGACTCTGCAAATCGTTCAGCGTTGCCATTGAGCTTCCGTTTGAGCGGCAGCCACCATTGCCGGTCTTTCGTGACGGCGCTCGCGCGTTGCGATGCGGGATCCTCGTCCGGACCCATTTCGTCCAGACCGGCCAGCAGCACGGCAAAGTCGTGAGAGCGCATAGCGTCGCGGGCTACTGCGTTTGCGATGTGTTCGTTGACGCTTTGCCGGTGATTATGCCATGTCCCCTCATCTACTCCCGTAGCGGCAGGAAACGCGAGTTCGCCATCGGGCTGGTCCTTTGCGTCCTTGGAGGCCCTGTAAAGGGTACGAAACCGCGTGTACTCATGTCCATCCTCGGCAGTGACCTTTACTACAGCCCCGTAGCGCCCTGTGTCGGTCGGCTCCTCGACTACTTCATAATCCTCGTTATAGAAAGTTGTATCGATTTTGTAGTCCCCCAACAGCCTGCGAGCCTGCTCGGGATTCAGGAAGTCGCACGGAGGAAATCCACCACCCTTTGCGCCCTTCGCGCTCTTTTGCTCCTTGTCGTTTCCAGAGAATACGCTGGGCTGGAAGACGAGTTTAATGTCCAGCATGGGTCTGAAGCGGTTGGCTGCGGAATAGTAGCCGGTCGTGACCGTGCGATTCTCGTAGATGTGAGCTCGGTCTCGACCGCCGACTGCGAGGTCAAGATCGCCGTCAAGGTCGATATCCCCGAGGATCGCTTCATGCACAGGCCCCGTGTTTTTCAGCGAGAGCGCGGGCACGGCGGCGAGTTTTCCGCCCTCGCTCAAATACAGATGAACGGATCCGCCGTTGGCATAATCCGAGGCGACCACGTCGCTGTCGCCATCGCCGTCAACGTCGCCGAAATCGAATGCATGAAACATGGTCTCCGGCGTGCTCTTCCAGCGCACCTGCATCGTCGGGGAACCATCCTGCTTGACCAACTGCAAGCTGGCGCCAGGCTTTGCCCAGTCTCCCTTGGCGCTGAATAACTCAGGCTGACCATCGTCGTCGAGATCATGCAGATAGTGGCGCTGAGTCCACGGGTTTTCCGCGTCTTCATAGACCACCGTGCCACCATCGAATTGATTGTCAGTGTTGCGATAGACAACGGTCTTTCCCGATGGGTAGTGCGCGATGATGTCGAGCTTGCCATCGCCGTCGTTATCGAAATCGGCAAAGATGGCGGCCTCTGAGTATTCGTCGTGGCCGAGTTTCAGGGTGGGTTTCGTGGCAGGTGTACCTGCATCCCTTTCTTTGCCAGGCCATCCGGGGCCTCCGGTCGTGTTCTCAAAGAGGGCGACACCATTGATGGGTTCACCCGCGGCCATCACCATGTCGTAGTCGCCGTCCCCGTCGAAATCGCCGAAGTCGATCTGGTTTGCATTTGCAGTGATGTCCGTTTCCCAATCCGGCTTTGCGGCAAACTTGCCCCATTTGTTGAAGTACAATGTGCAATGGCTCTCGTGCGTGGCCGCTAGGTCCATGTACCCGTCGCCGTTAAAGTCAATCACGTCAATGTGATCGCAATCGGTAGTTTCCATCGACTCCCAGAAAGGCTTCTTCGAAAGCCGTCCGTCTTGATTGCGATACAGCACCCAGCGTTTCGGATTCGGTGCGGACGTCACGAAATCCAGATCGCCGTCACGATCAAAATCGATAAGCCGGGCAATGCCGTCCCCGCCTGATACGGAAGTGCCGCTACTCCAGATGGGTCTCTCGGAAAAGCAGTTCTCTCCTTGCGCCGAGCCGGTCATCGGAATCAGAAAGACCATCACAACGGCGCACAACAGGATTACAAGTTTCTTCATGGCAGCTACTCCTTCCTTCTTCATAGACCTCGCGGGGGCGGGATTCGGACCCGTGACCTTATATGATCCGAGATTCCCCAAATGGACCTGTCCGCGACCACCACGGGCAAATTCCCGTCATTGTAAGCGATAGAACTCGCGCTTTCAACACCAGTGTCTTCTGCCATGGTCCCTCCTGAGGTCGTTCACGGCCCTATGGCACCCATCGGAGGCGACCGTCAGTGCTGTTTCCGGGGACATCCATGATAAGTACTTGTTAGGAGGAAAAGAACAAGGTTTGCCTCCCGGCGGTCTTCATGTCAAACCAGCGTACGATCGCTAAGAGATACCTGAACTTCCTGTTGGAAAGGATTGACCTGAATGGAAATAGAGTGAACCTGGTCGGGAATTGCGTAGCTCTCTGTAATGTCGCGCTATTTATCCCGCCAATTCTTCCTGCAAGTATCTCATTCCAGCGCCACTATTCCCAGATGGACTCGAGTTCACGTACCTGAATCGACGCGGCCCTTGCTGCCCCGCCCCGCGCGAAGAGCGCAAGCGACTTGTCGTCATCTTCGGCGCGGAGTCTGCACGGCATGTAGACGCGGCCATCGTTCGCGAAGATCTCGATCGACGTGCGGTCCACGATGCAGCGCAGGCTGATGCGGCCATCCACCGCCTTGAGCGGCGCTCTTTCTTCGCCGAAAACCAGTTGCTCATCCTCAACCCTGTAGATCAACTCTTGACCACGGATGACCAACCCCAGTTCTTCCGCATCTCCCACCACAAGTTCCGCTTCGATATCGAACAGTTCGCCTTCAACGCCTGGTGTCGGCAAAACGCCGGCGGGAATGGCAAGATCCTTCCATTCATGCTCCTCCAGATACAGCTTCTCGATTTCATCGACGGGATTCGCGAACATGCGCAGCCCGTCCTCGGTCGAGTGCAACGTGAGCACGACCGGGATATTCATCATCTGGTTGAAAGGCATGCCTGGAGACGGGTTCGTGCCCCACGCTATCTGGATACGCCGTCCATCGTCATCGGGGATGTCGCTGAAATTCTGCGGCGCGTAAAAACAATTCCCGTAGTTGTATCGAATGGCCTCGCCATCCCGGGTATACTTGCTTCCATCGAAGTTGCCTACAAAGTATTCGCCGTACCCGCCATGGAGAATCCACTTCGTATTATCCTCGTCGCCATCCACGGCCAGCTGGAACAATTCCGGACAGTCGCGTATCGTGCCGGAAGACGGGAATACGCTCTGTTGCTCCCAGCGTTTCAAATCCTTGGAGCGGAAGAAGGCCACGCGGCTATCCGTAAGGAACAACACAATAACCCATTCGTTCGTCTCCTCCCACCAGATGACTTTCGGATCGCGGTTCATGCCACTCAGGTGCCCTTGAACCGGATTGCCTTCGTATTTGGTCCAGGTGCGGCCTCGGTCGTTGCTGTACGCGATGCCCTGCGTGAATCGGCTGCCGACGCCGGACCAGGGATTCGTCTCCCCCGCAGAGGTGTAGATGGCGATGAGGGGCGGCTCTTCACCCGTCTGAAAACCTGTTGTGTTGTTCCAATCCACCACGCCCGATCCCGAGTACATCGTCCCGTATTCATCGGGGAACAAGGCATCGCCCAACTCCTCCCAGTGAACAAGGTCCGCGCTCACCGCGTGCCCCCAGGTCTTGTTGATATCGTTCAGACTGCTATCCCAACCGTATGGATTGTGCTGATAGAAAAGATGATACTCGCCGCCGTAATACATCAAACCGTTCGGGTCATTGTTCCAGCCCCGCTTTGAGCTGAAGTGCAGTTGGGGACGCAGCTTCTCCATATACAATTCGGCTTTGCCAGGGTACGTGCTGTCCACGCGAATGGCAAAGAAACTGTCCAACTGCATTGATGGAAGCCGTTCCGCTCGAAGCGTAGCCTTCTTCCCGGCGTATTTGGCGGTGTCCAGAAACACCCAGTAATCCGCGTCGCCGGTCGCAAGCTCCACACCCAGTTGGAGAACCTGCTCGCCATCGACCATGATGTCCAGTACCTGGCTGGGGGAATCGTCATCGACCGGAAAAATGAGGTACTTGTCATCAAGAACGAAGTCGCGGGCAATACCAAGGAGATTTTGAGCTTGCTGCTCGCTCTGCACAATGTGGTCGACCGTGATATGACCCCACTCATCCTGCCGGTTATCCACTATCTGAATTCGGGCCGTTTTGCCCCGAAGTTCGCCAACATCCCAGGCATGCCATAGCAATTCCTTCGAACCGGCGCCATCCTTCCGGCTCGGGCCGGTGGCCGTTCGCACTGTGTCTCCCTCCACAAGCAGGTTGACACACGTGACCCCGTCGAAGTCGCCCCCGCCTACAAGGAGGTTAATATAGGACCGCTCAATCGTGAATTCGGGGGAGGTCAGGATTCCCGTAGGCTTGTTATCCCCACCACGATAGGAGTTCACAAGCCCCCGTCCCTGAAAGTTGAAGGCGTTACCTTCAGCTTGCCCATGGGGGTTACCGCCCGCCGGCCCCCGGCCAAACGCCTCGCCCTCGACCGTCCAGTCGCCATAATCCCGCGCCTCGAAGTCCGCGATCAGGATATCCTCGGCCTGAGGGGCTCCGAAGGCCGCAAAGGCTGCAAAGGCTGCTGGGATCATACAAATCAAACTAAGTGTTCGAGGTTGCATTGGACTTTCCTCCATCGATCTCTTGCACGGCATCCAAACGGGCCTACTTAGCCCTTACGCTAACATTGACCGAGAATTCCCATACGGACCTGCCCCCGGCGGATCCGTGCTAATCGGTGGTGTAGATGTTGTCCATCTGCCAGGCGTCGAGAGACTTCAGCTTCGCGTCCCGGTTCTGCGCGCGGAGGGACACGCCCACGCTGTCTTCGCGTTCGGGATAGACCCGTAATGCAACACACTGGTTGCCGTTGACGAAGACCTCGACAACACTCCGGTCGATAAAGACCCGCAGTTTAAGGGGTTCATCCCTCTTGAGATAGACGGGGGCCGTTTCCGGCGCCCGGCAGGTAACATCCGCAGCGAGTGACGAGCGCGAAGAGTCGATGGATATCAGGCTCTGCCGTGGAAAACCGCGGCGGTCTTCTCCGTATCCGCGGTTTCGGTAGAACATGATTCGGGTGTACTCCTCGCCTCCGGGAGACCGCAGAACATTCATCTCGACCACCGGGCTTCCCTCCGTCTCGATCTCCGCAGCAATCTCCATGGCGCTGCCCGACACCTGCTTGAGCACGATTTCCTCGTTGGCCGGCAGGGCCAGGTCTTCGAGGCGCTCGTGGGCTCTCCGCAGCGATGCGATATCGCCGGCGGGCTCGACACGGAGATCTTCCTCGCCCTGGAGCGTCAGGCGGCGCGGCAAGGTCATGATCTGGTTCCAGCCTTCCGTGCGCTTGCCCGGATTCATGTTGAAGATGACGATCACGCCCCCCTTTCCGTCGGGGCTTGCCGACGGCGCATGAACACCGCAGGGATCGGCCGGCCCGAAGTTGAAGTCGCCGGCTGCCGTCACGACAAATTTGTCACGATCCTTGGCGTAGTCTCCCAGCATGTACTTGCCGCCGCTCATGTGGCTGAAGTGCAACAGGATATGCCGGTCTCCAATGGGCCAGAAATAGGGGCAGGCGCCGTCGTCGCCGATAAGGCCATACTGGTCGTCCTCGAGGAATGGATGCAGGTACTCCCACGTGGCCAGGTCATTCGAGCGGTGCAGAAATTCCGCGCGGATCCGTTTCCCGCCGGGTCCCTCTCTCAATGCACCCGCCGTGAGAGCATAATAAGTTCCGTCCGCCTTCCAGATGCACGGGTCGAAGATGTTATATGGCAAAGGCGGATCGCCCTCTTTCGCAAAAGGTATCACCGGTTTCCCCGTCACTTTCTCCCAATTCAGCAGCAGCGGGTCATCCGACACCGCTACCATGGTCCCGACGCGCGTGCCGTGGTACGCGGCGATCACCCGATCGCCGTCGACCAGCGTCGTACCCGAGTAGCAACACTCCTCCGGATTCGGGTAGATGGCCAACGGCAGATCACGCCAATGGATCAAGTCATCACTCACCGCGTGGCCCCAATGCTGGCGGGGATCCTCCGGCGGATAGGCCTGATAGAAAAGGTGCCACTGCCCCTGCCAGAAGCAAAGACCGTTGGGATCGTTCAACCGGCCTTCAGGATTCACATAGTGGTAAATCGGACGGTAGCGGTCACCCGCCATTGACGCGCGGGAAGCCGCGAACCGACGAAGCTGGGCATCGTCCCGGAGTTGCGCCTCCTGCTCCTCCAGTGTTTCCGCATACCGCTCACGCCGCGGCACAAGCGACGAATAATCTCCCGACGCCTCCCTTTCGGCCCGCACCCGGCGTCTTCTTTCCCTGGCCGTTTCCTCTTGCGCAAACGCCTCCAGCGCGAAGCCCGCCGTCAGCACCAGAATACTCAGGACGGCGCATGCCGCCCCCATCCGTGATCTTCCACTCACACGCCGTATGGTCATGATACGTTCTCCCCTCTCGGGCTCAAGCCCACAATTCCCATAGGAACCTGCCCGTGAGCACCACTGGCAGATTATCCATCATTATAAAGACACACACTGACGATTTCAAGACGGGTTCCTATAAACGCCGGAGTAGAAGTGAAGCATGTGAGGGCTATCCGACTTTTTCGCGGTCGCTTGTTGCAGGGCCAAACTGGGTACTGGCGTATCGTGCTTCGGATTGCATATCAGAATTACACTTCACGCAGCATCCCCCTGTAAATCGATACTTGGCATCGTCAGTGACTTGTGATGCGGCCCACACTGGGTGTCGCTGTCAGAAGAGTTTTGTGGTACAATAGGGTCCTACGAGGAGGGAAAGAGTCATGGGACAAACAGGTCTAGACTATGGCTGCTGAATCCAGGATAGCTTTCTTCTTCTTGAATCCCTTGCGCATTCTCTCCCTTCTCCTGTATTTTGCATGCATCTTGGTCCCTGATGCTTTTGGGGTGTCACTTGTGTCCCTTTCCGGAAAGCCGGCCCGCTCCACTTCCACATCATGCGGTTTCACCTTGTTCTACCGCGACGACATGGAGCGTCAACTTCGGGGGGAGATCATCGAGGGGCCAATTCTGTATTAACGCATTACCTTAGTGGCAGGAATTCCTACTCAGACTATGGAGGAACCAGAACGTGCAAACGACTTTACGACTTGTGATGGTGGTGTTGCTCATAGTGCTTCTGCAGGGGGCTGGAGCAACCGCGGCTGAAGCGGACTATCGAACACTGTCCGCAGCCGAATACGTGGACAAGATGAAGGCAGGCTGGATCGGCCAGATGGCTGGAGTCGGCTGGGGGGGGGCCAACGGAATTGTCGGAGGTAGGTCCAAGGGAATTCAAGTGGTGCGGGGAAATCATACCGGAGGACGAGGTACCGGAATGGAAGCCTGAGACGGTCAATCAGTTCTACCAGGACGACATCTACGTCGAGATGACGTTTCTGAGGACGCTGGAAGTGTACGGTTTGGACGTCTCGATCAGGCAGGCGGGCATTGACTTTGCGAGTAGTGGCTATGCCCTGTGGCATGCGAACTGGAATGGGCGGGAGAATCTTCGCAACGGTATCGCACCGCCCGATTCCGGCCACCCAAAGTTCAACAAGCATGCCGATGACATTGATTATCAGATTGAAGCCGACTATGCGGGCCTGATCTCTCCCGGGTTACCCAACACGGGCATACGGCTGGGTGAGGTGTTCGGCCGCTTGATGAATTACGGCGATGGATTGTATGGCGGGCAGTTTGTAGCAGGTATGTACGCCGAGGCCTTCTTCGAAACCGATATGGAGAAGGTGGTCCGCGCCGGACTGTGCTGCATTCCTGAGGGCAGCCAGTACCATGAGTGCATCACCGACGTGCTGCAATGGTACAAGCAGAACCCGAAGGACTGGCAGAAGACGTGGCAACTCATCGAGGAGAAGTACAACGGTAACCCGGATTATCGCCGCTTCTCGTGC
>Ga0114922_10001906_pt1 | contig 19757 bp, 18 predicted proteins | sample AartaG_FD_100975 | JGI IMG/M metagenome (GOLD analysis project Ga0114922, IMG submission 100975) | Deep subsurface microbial communities from Aarhus Bay to uncover new lineages of life (NeLLi) - Aarhus_00045 metaG | ecosystem: Environmental > Aquatic > Marine > Oceanic > Sediment | place...
GGATTTTATCAAATTTCTAATCCTGATGAATTATTGACGCGTACATTTGCAGGAACAAGATTACGTACAATTGCTGGAGTGATAGGTACTGCTGAAGAGCATTATTATAGCTGTGCGATTTGCCAAGGAGTATATAATCGTAATTCACATATAAAAACTGATGCATATAAATGGAATAATAACAAAGCTTATAAATTTAGTAAGTTTTCTATTTGCCCGAGTTGTGAACAATTAAGTAAATTATCAGAAAATAATAAAGGAGAGGTGTACGCCATGGCAAAAAACCGTTCCATAGACAACTCAAACAAGGGTAAGACCGCTGCGGAAGATACAAACCTTCCTACTACTTCTGAGTTTACCGGAGATAAAGAAGTGTCTATTGGTGATCCTAGAACGAAAGAAACTGAACTATTTAAAGGGTGGGCTCAAAAGGGCAGTGCCCAGATCGAAAAGGAGAAGGAATACAGACCTATGGGAACTATTTTTATTGATGCAATTGTTGCGAGAAAGGATCTCAATGATCGTTCTGCAAGGATTGTGGAACTTTCAAAATCTGCAGGCACTTTACTTGGCCGTACTAAACTTGCGTTAGATGACCCAGAACATTTTCTTGAAGGTGTTATGGATGGTGGACCACCTCCTATAGAAGATCTTTCAAAAGAACCAGGACTAGAACCAGGACTAGAATCAGATAATGATATGGGTGTTGCAGTTGCAATAGATATAGGATCAGAGGAAAATTTGCGTACTACTTTAGAAAATACTAAAGCTGATCTTGAGTTGATTTTAGGTGATTTAGAGCAAGCTAAATCTATGGTAGATACTAGTGAGGGTGAAGCAATTGATGCTCTTGCTAACAAACTTCGTTGGGGTAAGCGTCAAGCAATTTCCGCTCAGAAAATTGCTTCTGAAGCTGATTCATTAATTGAAGATGCTACTTCTGCAGTTGAAGATGCTATGGCTAAGCTTCAAGCGGCTTGTGAATACCTTTATGCTGAAGAAGGAAAGCCAGCTAAAGAAAAAGAAGCTGACTCTGAAAAAGCTGAAGAAAAACCAGATTCAGATAAAGATTCAGATAAAGATTCAGATAAAGATTCAGATAAAGATTCAGATAAAGATTCAGATAAAGATTCTAAAAATAAATTTCCATTTGATAAAAAAGATGATGATAATAAAAAAGACGTCGATTCTGAAGGAGGAGACGAAATGGCTAAAGAAGCACACCTTGAGTTGAATGCAAAAAATATTAAACTTTTACAAGACCTTGCAAAAGTTATTGCAACTCCAAAAGGTGCAGCTGCAGCTGATGAAGTTACTGATGAAGTTACTGATGAAGTTACTGATGAAGTTACTGATGAAGTTACTAACAAAGAAGACATTGAGAAGGACGCTTCGGGGGTGAAAGTTACTAAATCAGCGGATGTTAAAGAGGCTGCTGCACAACCACCTACTGGTGCACGTGATCCGGGAGATTATGGTGATCCAGGTGCAATTGAATCTCATGAAATGCAACGTTGGTGGCAGGATATGTATCCTGAATATGAGAAAATGAAAGCTACAGAGGTACGTACAGAACTTAACCTTCCTGAGGGTAGGGTAGAACTGTTAACCGGTCCTGTGGGGCAGAGAGAAGAAAGTAATCCAGAAGTAGGTAAACAAACAGACGCACCTACAATTTTTGCAAACCGTTTTGCAAATAAGTGGGAACCTAAGAAAACATTTTATGGTATCTTAAAAGTTGCCGAAGATGGTTCAGTAAAAGCTTTTACTACCAACTTTACTGATGTCACCGATGATGATGCAGGTAAAGAACATTTTGATGCATTTACATCAGATGCTTATCTAGATGAAATTGTTGATACTGTTAAAGAACAAGGTATTGAAGCTACTCGTAAGCTTATGAATGGTAAGACTGCCCAGTTAGAAGGTATTACTCCTGGTAAGACTGAAAAAGTTAACCCGTTGTATGATACTGGCGAGGAAAAGAAAGATTCTAATACACCACGTGATGGTGAACGTCCTGGTCCGAAAGATGGCCATGGTGGTAAAGCCGTTTCAGATGAAAAAGCTTACTATGCTAAAGCTTATGGTGATGAAGGTTACGCATCAGATTTGGTAACTGCTAATAAGAAAATTGCTGCGTTAACTCAAGAAAATGCTGACATAATAAAGGAACGACAAGCTGATATTATTGCTAAGCAGGCACTTCATCTAGCACGTGTTGCTGCTTCTCGTAATATTATTGCGTTTGATCTACCTAGTGTTCAGAAACAGGCAATGGAATATATTCAGTATGATAAGAATAGTCTCAAGGCAGTTAAGGCTCATCTTGAAAAACTTCCAGTTAAAAATCAGATGGCTCTCGAAGCTTATCAAATTCCGGAAGCAGAAGATATGAGTTATGGCGTAATCCATAATTCTTTAGACGCAGTGGATAAGGTCCGTATGGAACACACTGATGCAGAAAACGTAGCACCTGATGGAATTCAACCTGCTGTTGAAAGTAATGCGAAACTTACTGCAGATCAGAAAGCAGGTATTTCGAAGAAAGCTTTTGAAAACATCGTGCCACAAATGCACGCGGATTCAGCAGCTGAATCCGATGGCCTTCCTGATATGTCTAAATACTTTACGAGTACAATTGAAAACAGGCTAAAAGCCCAAGGTAAATTTGACGAATGTAAAGCTAGGGGCTGGCTAAGGTCTAATCGTAGACAATAATTGAAGATAATGTTTGTAGACGAATGGTTGTCTACAAAAGTTAATGTTAATGTTTAACGTTCAACGTTCAACGCTATTTATTTGGAGGTTTAAATTATGGCGCAAGTCGTAATCAGAGGTTTCTTTGGATTCAAGCAATCCTTTAATGTTGCCTCAGCCGCAGTTGGCGGTGATCCTTATAATAGTAACCAGATACCAACCGGTACGTGGTATGCAGGACAACTTTTTAAGCTTTCTGCTCAATCCACAAGTAACCGGCTTGGAATCGGTATTGACGCGTATGTCGCAGTCAATGATTCATCTGGTAGTGCTATTATGGGTGTTGCTCTGGAAAATTCTGCTGATGCTACAACAGCTATTGCTGGTATGTCGCAGCCGAGTGGATCTAAAGTAACTCTCTTACACGGTCACAGCGAATTTGAAATCGTTCACGGTTCTGGTGTAAAAACTTATGAACAAGGTTCAACATTAGGTAATGTGGAATCAGCTACTATTATGGATTTGTTGTATTCCAGTACCAATGGTAAATGGACTAATTTAATTAGTCCGACTGCAGGCGGAGTAGATACACCACCGAAACCAATTGGTTTCGTTACAAAAGTCCCGTCAGCAAGTAACAATTACACATTAGGTGTTATCCTTTTTGGATAATCTAGGAGGTATAATTAATTATGCGTAAGCAAGCTAGTTCATACCCGCCGGGGTTCGAAAAGAACGCTCCTAATGCGGGTTTTGGCGTAGAGAAGAAAGCTGATTTCTCTACAACTGATCCTTACACGCAGTATACCGATGCTGCTGAAAATGATCAGATCTTTACGCTTCTGCAAACAGAAGCTGGTCGTCAAGCACTTGGTGCTCAGATGGCAATTCCGATTCGTACTCAGCTCGATTACCAGGGCATGGCACGTAGATTTTTCGAAATCGACGTTCTTGGTCAAGGTCAGATCGCGCGGTATGATCGTGACATCAATGCCTTTGCAGCTACAGTCACCAAAAAAGGTGAGTCTGTACAATTCATCGTAGAAGGCGAATATATCGAACCGATTACATGGGAAATTTTTGCCCCTGCAGCCATTCGGTTGAAAGAAATCCAGCAACGTCGTTTCAATGTCCTTGACCGTATGCAAGAGCGTATTCGTATAGCTGTGCAGATCGAAGAGGACACTCAGTTCTTAACACTGACTGAAACTTCGGTTGCGGCTAATACAGCCAATAATCCTATTATAACCAGCACGGCTGGCGCTTCTAAAGACTTTATGAATAAGCTATCTGCTGAAATCATGAAGTGGGATTTACCGGCGTATGCGTATTTGATGAATTTCAAATCGTATTCACACCTTCGTTCGTGGAAACGTAACGATGTTGATCCTGTAACCCAACGTGAAATCTGGCAAACAGGCCTCGTTGGATCCTTATGGGGAATCGATCTTATCGTTTCTCGTTTGGTTCCTAGTAACTGGGTCTATTGTTATTCAGAGCCACGGTTTACTGGTGTGTTACCTATCCGTACTGATCTTATTCTTCTTCCAGATGACACCCCGAAAGAAGCTTTAATCGGCTATGTCGGTTATGAAGAACTCGGTATGCTGTTAGTTAACGCGAATTCTGTTGCGAGAGGTACATTCTCTGGATTCCCAACATAATCTGACGGGAATTGATTGAATGGTAGAATAATGTAAAGGGAGGATAATATCCTCCCTTTATACAAAGAAAATAAAGGAAGGTTTCGATAAATGGCTCAAGAAATGAAAGCGCAAGTAGATAAAGTCATGAATCGTCTCCGTGCGCAATTGTATAATACAATAGAACAAATGGGTTTTGACAAAACTCAATGTAATGCATATAAGCAGGCAGTTAAAGATATAACTTCCGACGCTTGGCGCGGTGTTACAAATATAGTCGAAAAACATGAAAGTAAAGAGGAGTAAAAGTAAAATGTCAGATCAAGTAAAAAGTGATGTTATTGTAGTCGCACGAGAAGGATACACTGTATTATTGGAAATTGGGGGTAGAACGTTTGATATTGATTGCCATGAGGCTATTAATTTAAGTTCTATATTCCCTGCTGATGTACTTGAACGATGTTCAAGTTTATCCACTCATTTAAGATTGGGTAACTTAGTATATTTTAAAGAAGGTACAAAACTTTCAGAAGATGTTACTGCTACTGTAGAAATTAAACCGTTGCGTGAAGAAACTGCGCAGCATATTACTTCGCAGATTGATCAAGCTGAAAAAGATGTTAATAGAACTAATATGGAGTTGAAAACTCGCGCTGATATTACTGAAGCGACGCGTAAACATATCCAAAAACAAGTTCAAGAAAGTAAAAAAGAAATCCTTGATACAGATCAAAAGATTTTGAAGAAGACTGTTCAAACTGTTGATGAAGCTGTTGCTCCTATTGCAGAACGTAAGCATGCAATGACTCCAAAAGAATTAACAATGAAAGTTACTATGGATGTTAGTACAGAAGATTTTGCTAAAAGACAAAAAGCGTTAAAAGTTGAACACGACGCCGCTGATGAAGCAGATGAAGCACGTGCTGAAAATGAAATTAATAAGCAAGAAATTGCGAATGAGCAAAATGCGAATGAGCAAGGTTAATGAAGGAGACTAGATAAATGGCCGTAACGGTTACATGGGTTGAATTTAATGGCACTGATGCCGCGTCAGGTAATGGCACTGCTCTAGCTGATAACATTAATTTTGGTTCTGTTGATAGTGCAAATGTAGTTCCAGCAAGCAACCCTATTGCAGCAGGCTCCAATAGTTACGTAAAATATTGGAAGGTTCAATGGTCTGGATCATTTACTTCGATATCTAACGCAAAGATGTATAAATCTGCTGGAGATCTTAAATCTGGTGAGACTCTTAAATTTTCTGGTAACTATACAAAAACTGGATCACCTTCTCAAACAAGTATAAGTGTTCCAGATATTCCAACGTCGTTACCTGGAAGTAATAATATATGTTTACCTAATTTAACTACGGACTCATTATTACAAACTGATTATGAAAGTTCTCCTGATTATGCATCAGGTGCAAGATCTTCTACAATAGCTTTCCAATTACAAACTAGTGCTGCGATTGCCGCAGGAGTAGTAAACCAAAAAACTATATCGTTAACATACGATAGACAATAATACAAAGATACAGTATTATGGATAGTAATACAATACTAGCCTAGCCAAGCAAAAATTAGATGCGGAAGTGAATCCAATCATTCCGGATCTAATTTTATAGAAAATATAGAGGAAATACTATGTGGCAAGCAAAGTTTAGTAATGGTGAAGTACTTAATGAACTTGATGGCGATGGTCAAGAAGTTTTATTCGGTAAAGTATTGAAAAATCTTAATAACCTTGAAAGTTTATCTATAGTTTTAGGAGATAAAACATTTACTGTCAGAATGTCAGATGGAAGATTCTCAACTGATATTAATGGTGATATAAACTATTTCTTTGCTTCTGATGTAGATATAGATGCATTAAAGAATATTAGGCCAATCTATTTTGTTAGAGAAACAATAGAACTTGCAGTACATGCAAATGCATTATCTTCTGAAGATTCTCCATCAGTAGTATTTACAGCACTTGGATTCCAAGCAAATTTTAATGGATGTAATGTAACACGATATTTAGCAATTCTTCCGAATGGATCATTTGTAATAAGGAATGAATAAATATGCAATACTATGTTTACATGTATCTTGATCAAAATAATATTCCTTTTTATATAGGAAAAGGTTTTGGCGGTAGATTCCGCCCTAGATTACATTTACATAGCACTAATAAATTTTTAAAAAATAAAATTTGTAAAGTAGGTGTAAAGAATGTTAAAATTTACTTTCTTCATGAAAATATTATTGAAGAAGAATCTTTCCGTTGGGAAAATTATTGGATTAAATATATAGGACGTAGAGATTTAAAAGAAGGGACTCTCTGCAATTTAACAGACGGTGGAGAAGGAGATAGTGGCCGCAAACATTCTGAAGAAACTAAAAGAAAAATAGGGTGTGGGAATAAAGGAAAAGTACGCACTGAGCTTATGAAACAACATCAAAGAGAAATACATGAAGGTAAACCTATTCCGGCAACTACAGGTAAAAATCATCATATGTATGGTAAACATCATTCTGAAAAAACTAAAAGGAAAATGAGCAAAGTACATAAAGGTCGAGTTCCTTGGAATAAAGGTAAGCGAATGCCTGAAGGATTTGGTGAAAAAATAAGCCAAATTGTTAAAAATCGTTATTGTAAAAAGGAGAATAATTAAGTGCAAATCGTGTATCAGGGACAAACTGAAAGGTTGTGGACAGAATTTAAGGATGCAAATGGTGTTGCAGTTCAACCTTCTGGCAGTATTTATGTAACGGTACAATATCAAACAGGTATGACATATATCAGTAATCAATTAGCTACTCATGCAGGTGGCGGGAAGTATTGGTATGAAATTAGCCCTGACGCAAACTGGCAATATGGATACTATGGAGCCTGGTGGAAATCGGATGTATTAGGTCTTGAAGCTACTCAAGATATTCCAAACGTTTTTAAAGTTGAGGACCGTAGAGAATCTATAGTTAAAGCTCAAATGGCTGAGAGAGTAAGATCTCATTTATATATGCATGCCGATATGGGCGGCTTTGCAAACAAATTTCCAAGAGATAGGGAAATCCTTGATTTTTTACAGGATAGTTTAAATTGGTGGAATGCATATCCACCTGCACTTACCTTTCACGGTTTTTATGATATTCCATCACCATATTATTCTATAATTGAGAAAGGCGCAGTTATTACAGGGCTCACTGCACTAGGTGTATACGAGGCTGGAAAGCATTTTATATATAATGATAATGGTATATCATTAACTCGTGATCGTAGTGCAAAATATTCAGGAATTTTTGGCCCGTTAATGCAACAGTATACAGCAAATTTAAAAACAATGCGTACGAAATATGCATTGGATAATGTAAATATTCGTGGAATGTTTTCCAGCACTACTGGATTTCCACGTTCATTGTCCCGTGCTTTACGTGGCGTATCAAAGTTCGCATAATTTAGAAAGACGGTGTAAATGTCCCCTATTATTAACAGTAATACTCCCTTAGGTGAAGGTGAAGAACTATTTCGTGAGTGTGAACTCGGATTAGATGCAGAAGTTGTGGATTATATGAAAGAATCCCACACACTCCAGATAAAAGTTGGTGGTGAGCCGTTCTATATTTTTCGCCGCGTGGAACAGGGAGAATTTCGTAGTAAATCTATTACTTCATGGGAAACTACAGCGTCTCAATATTCTGCATATATTTGGCAACCTGCAGATGGTGAAAATGTGCACCCTAATTCACGTACACAAGAAAATACATTTAAAGTTTTTAATAATGCTTCTGAATTAACTAGAGTATTTGATAAAGATTCAATTGCATATGATACAGAATACGCTATAGAAGTTGAAGTTGGTGTAGATGGTGATACTGCAGGCGCTGTTTTAATTTGGTTCAATACTGAATTTATTCCTGGCAATGTATCATACTCATATAGAAATATCTGCTCATGCGTAGACAGATCCACAGGATACCCTAATAGAGAATGCCCTCTTTGTAGAGGTACTAGTTATCCTTCAGCGTTTATTCAATATCTTACTTCTGCAACTAAGTATAATCCTGTGAACACTGTTCTTATAAGAGTTCCGATGGCTGCAGAAGAAATTCCTGTTGAACAAGTAGGTAGAGTTACTCGGCGAGATTTAAAGCACTGGGTTGCTGCTGATCCTTATGTAAATAACTACGATTTGATTATAGGTACTATGGGCAGAAACAAAGGAATTGTGTGGGAAATAGTCAATAAGAGTGATAGTCGTTGGAGAGGCATTTTGATGCACCAAGAATTTAGTACTGTACGTATTGAGGAAAGTGATATTAGGTATCAATTGGCCCCTAATGCAGTTAAACCGATATTTACAGAAACTGTAACGATTACATCTAATGCGGTGATTGTATAATGAGATATAATCAGCCTCGATCAATTAAGCAAAACTTTACAAATTTTGTCAATAAGATTTTCAACTTAAATGAAACATGGCAAAACACAGGAGTAGAAGTCGTTGCTTTATTGGGTGATAATTCTCCAGAGGCGTTTGAACAATATCCTTGGAACAAAGAAAAATATCCTTTAGTTGTACTATTTGCTGAGGGCACTGCAGATGATCATTGGGCAATTGATAGTAGAATCGGACATTATTGGGACACATTGAAAATTGGTTCAAAACCTAGCGATACTATTGCACTTTCTAATACATCTATGGTTGCATTTGGTGTTAAAACCGAAACATATAATATGTCTTTACGTTCTGTTGATCTTGCTTTGAAATATGATGGCCCTTATGAAAATGATGTTATAGTACAATTGTGGAATAGTGGATCAAGTGGGCCAGATACAATTCTTGCCAGTGGAAGTATTCCAGGTAAAGAATTTAATATTATGGAGTGGGCATCTACGTCATTATCTCCTATAATAACGTTAGTGAAAGACGTCAATTATTTTGTATCTGCCCATACGAGCGGATTATTAGGAAATTCTTATAGTTTAATGTTAGATAATGATCCAGATTCCTCAATTACTCCATTTATTAGCCTTTATACAGGCACAGTAGGCAATTGGACGTTAGTGTCGGATAAAACTGCTTTTGCCCACGTAAATGGTCCGGTATACTATAGAGTTGGTGGAGGTTTAGATAGTACTATTAGAGTTTTTGTTGAATCTAAAGATTTAGCAACTACACAGAAAATAGCGGATCTACTTTTTATATATTTTCACTTGGCAAAACATTCAAATCCTCAGCGTAAAGCGAAAATGGGTACAAGCGCGAATGAAACCGGGATGAACTATGACTTTGTGAGCGATTTAACAGACGAAGGGATCTATATTAGAGATGTAGACAAAGGTGCAGAATCCGTACGAATTAGAGGTAATGATAGATTATTTTCGATAGATTTAAGTTTGTCAGTGTACAGTAACTGGGTAGAAGACTTTATTTTACCTACACTCGAAGACATAAATACAGACGATATAGATTCATATTAATGCAAATAAATATTACATATAACGAAATAATGGAGGTCGTAAGAAATGGCTTATACATCACCTTCGGTTAGGGTTACTAGTGTTGCGAATAATCGTATAATCAACATTGATGAGGATGCTCGCATTCCTTGTATTGTTGGTGAAGGTCCGTCTACTAGAACTGTTACCGATACTGCAATTGTGAGGGGCTCAGGTGCTTTTGATGTCCTTCCAAATAGCGGAAGTGCCGTTGGGTACATTACGCTGTCTGCAGTTTCACCTTATCCAGGTGCAGCTGCTAGTTATTCAAATTGGGAAAATTATCACAGTACTTCTGGATCAAGTGCGATTTATTGGGATGGTATTGCAGGATCTACTGCACCTAGAGAAGGGGAAACGTACTACGCTTCGTATACGTACCCAGTACCGACTGATCAGTATGATCCGCAATTATTCGTTGATTCAAAAGATATTAAAATATTTTATGGTGCAGAGTCAACAGACACTGGTAAACTTACAGTTGCCGCAAATATGGCTCTTGAAAATGGCGCACCCGCAGTAATGTGCGTTCAAGTTGAAGGTAATCCAGCAGTAGATGCGTATTGGACTATTGCACTAAATAAACTAAAAAAGAAATCTACTGTCGCGTATGTAGTGCCTGTTACTAGTGGATCCTCAATTCAGAGTTTAGCAATTGCTCATTGTGAAATTGAATCTAATCCAGACATTGGACATGAGAGAGAATGTATTATTGGTGCGGATTCTACTATAACTACTGTACAGGATTTTGTAGATAAAGCAGATGCACTTGATAATAAAAGAGTTATTCTTGTTGCCCCTGATGTAAATGTTACGCGTACATCTTCAGCAGGAACTGCACTTACTCTTGGTGGAGAATACATTGCTGCAGCGTTGTCAGGACTTATTACAGGCCAAGATAAGATTATTAAGCCGGTCACAGGTAAACAGATTGTAGGATTTACAATTCCTGATGATCAGTATGAACCGTATGATATGAATCGTATGGCTACTGCAGGCGTTTGTGTAATATATGCAAAGTCTGGAGTTACTAAAGTACGGCATGCAATTACTTCAGACACTTCGAACGCAGATAATAGAGAAATTTCTGTTGTCGCTGCAGATGATTTAGTACGTAGAATTACACGTAATGCTTTAACTGAAGCTTATATTGGCAAAGGTATTGTGATCAGTGAAAGTACTCCTGCTGCGGTAGCAGCTACTGTTAAAGCAATTTGGAATTCACTCGTACGTGATGGCTTGATAGCTTCATATGGATCAAAGAATGATCCCACTACAGGTGAAGTTGCGATTACTGCGTCACAAGATCCTAATGAACCCACTCGCATTAATGTGACTGGATCAGTTAAGTTTTTGTATCCGTTAAACTATATTAATGTGGATTTTTACATTTACGTGTAAACAAGTATAAGGAGATATACTAATGGCTAGACTTCCACAAACACGGGCAGAAGTGTTCTATTCGTATGAGATCCAGATAAATAATATCCCGGTCGGTACGCTTAGAAACTTTACTCCGCGTCAAACACGAACACATGAACATGTTCGTGAAGTCAGTACCAATGGTGGTGAGATTGTTGAAATTGTCCCAGGAGTACCCACATATCAAATTACTTTAAATAAAGTACGTCTATATGAAGATACTTTATTAGATCTTTTTGGGATTATTTCTCAAGATATTCAAAAACAAGTTCAATCTATTAATGTGATTGAAACTATTTGGAAGCCTACTAATGTACCTAACAGTCAGGTAACTGGTCCTGCTGAAACTGATAATGCAGGTATACGCCTAAAAACGCTTACTTACGAAGATTGTTGGATTACTGAATGGGGAAAAACTATTTCATCTGAAGGTCTTTTAATTATTGAAGATATGACAGTACAGTGCACTCGCGTAGTGTAATTTAATTTAATTTAATTTAATTTAATTTAATTTAATTTAATTTAATTTAATTTAATTTAATTTAATTTAATTTAATTTAATTTAATAAACGCTTGTTTGTAAGAAAGTAAGAGGAGATATATGTCTATTTTAGAAAGGTTAGGTGTTCAGACGCAGGGGCTTATTGAAACTATGACCCCATTTGAAACATGGAAAGGTAGTAGTGTTCAGCAATGGGAAATAACTATGCAAATGCTGACTATAGGTGATCTCGTAGAAGTTGCGAAACTTACTGGAAATGTTTCTCCATTGGAGATGGCATATTTAACGAAAGTATGTCTTTTAGCAAAATGCCTAAAATCTATTGATGGTAGAGAGATTGTTACTGCAGAAGAATTAGAAGATTATAATAAAGACCATAATCTTACTGGTAACAATATAATTTCATTATTTGAATATAAAATAATATTCATTAAGAAATTAAGTGAAGTCGTTGTTAACCGTTTAGCATTTTTGTATGATGAAATGTCAAACAAATATGTGGCGGTGTTATTAGGAAAGAGTATTATACCTGATGAATTAGATGCGACGAAATTTGATAGTAATCCAAATACTAGTGATCATAACGAAGGAGAAGAAACAGTAAGTAATGGATCAGATAGCCCTCCAACGACTACGTAATGTTCTAATTAATGGAAAGTTTCCATCTGAAATAGTAAAAGTAAAAGGTGTTTTATTTAAGTTCACTTTTACTGATAATGATCTTTCGCTCTGTAATACTATTACAGATTATATAGAATTTCTTTCAAAAGTTGTTAAATGTACTGTGGATGATATTGTCGTACCACTTATCGATCTTCCTAGCACATATTTTTATCCTTTACAAACTGCGTATTCTGAATTCCAATATAATTTATTAAATGCTTTGTTGGAAACTGTTGTAAAGTTTACTGAAAGCGCTGAATCCCGTGGATTATGGCTTACATATAAACATAGTGATCCATCTCATATATTATCAATTGACTGTAAATTAAATTTAATACAACAGCGGTGGGTCGCTTTAAATGCGATGAATGATGCAAAAGATAATATGAAAATGATTACGGATGTTTTTGAAGCGCTTAAACCATGGTTAGACAGAGAATTATATACAAAAATTAAAGAGCATAATGAAAAAACTCGAGAGAATATTTTCTTTGATGATGATTCATACGATGCAAAACTCCATGAGAAAGCTAAACAGCTTGTTGAGATGCAACAAGAGAATAATACAGAAACCGAAAATGATACCATTATAATGGAAGAGGACAAAGGTTAATGGCAGATCAACAAAATCCTGCCCCGGATAATCGCGATGATATTATGTCAGGTGCGGTGAAGGCGACAACTACTCACGATATTAAAAAACTTCGGCAATATACAAAAGCTCTTAGAGTATTACAAAAAGGGCTTAAGAAAGAGAGTGATCAATATAAAGCTCTTGAAAGAGATGCGAAGCGGTTAGAATTAGTTATATCTCGATTAGTTAAGTCGAAAACCCAACTTGCTAAAGTTGCAGATACTCTAACATCTAAATTTGGAAGTAGTGGTGTAGGTGGAGGGATTACACAGTTTAGTACTTCAGCAATACAAGCATCAACATCAGTAAATCAGTTAGATGGTTCTATGAATATTCTTGGGAAATCTACTAGCATATCAGCAACATCATTTAAAGGTTGGGTATCTGCTGTACAATTAGCAATTGCTGTAGTAGTAAAACTTGCAGATGAGCTTGATAAAGCACAAATTAAACAAGCTAATTTACAACGTGCTTTTGGTGCAGGTAATGTATCAATTCGTGAATCTTTTCAAGCAGTAGAAACTGGTTGGAGAACTGCTGGTGCCGCAGGCGCAGAAGCAGCACCAAAATTAAATGAAGCAATTCGTGCAGCACGTGGAAATTTAATAGGCGAGTTAGCTGGTCCTACTGGCGGAGGCTTTCAAAGGTTATTACAATATCAAGTAGGTATTGATCCACAAACTACAGATAAACTTAGAGACCTTGTAGAAATATTCAATATTCGTACTGGCGATAATTTAATGACGCAATTAGATTATTTGTATGATACAGTAGTAAAAAGTGGTTTGCCCATGGAAAGATATGCCGGATTAATTGTTGAATTGGGCACTGCTTTTGCAGATGTAGGCATTGATGTAGAGGATGCCGGCGCCGCGCTAGGATCATTTGAAGAGGCGACTACGAAAGGCTATATGACTATGGGCCTTGCTATGAAGATGGGCCGTTTAGCGATGAATCAACAACTTACGGCAGGAGGATTTCAAGGAAGAGTGTTAACTGCTGCATTTGCTCAAGATATGTGGAGTAAGGTAGATAAAGATACACGCGGTGAATTAGATAGAGCAGCCGCGAAAACATATGGTAAGGGTGTAGGATTTAAAGATATAGATGCTTATGAAGCTTCTAATCTTTTATCAAATTTAGAAAGTGTTTCTCCAGGATTATATACTAGAGCAATGGAAGGTTCATTTCGTAAGCTTATGGAAATTGAAAAGGAATCAGGTTGGGGAGCCGCAGAACAGACCGCTCAAGCAGTAGGTATACCCCAATGGCGTGAATTTAGAAAAGCGTGGACCGCTGAAGAAGGGGCCCCACCATCATATGAAAAATTGCAAGAAGTTATGATGACTTCTGATGAAAGAATGTTAGAAGCATCTAAAAAAATGTTAACAGCATCAGAGACTCAAACAAGTGCGGCGGAACTTGCTGCAAAAAATGCAGAACTTAATCAACAATGGTATTCTGAATGGAGAGCGTTTTGGGCACATACTACAGGTTTACTCGTAAAAGCATTAGGTGGCGAAGTTGTTGGGGATATTATTGAAACAGGTTTTATACATACTTATGGACAATTAATAACACCTGCTGCACTTCCTATGGCCATGTTATTAAAACAAACTGGTTTATGGGAGGAAGCTACAGAAGGTCCTGGAGTAGAAGGATCTAAGGAGCTTGGGACAAGAGACTTACCTGTAGGGTCTGGTAAAAATCAATTAGATTTAGAATTGTTGAAGGGTAAGGGTGTTCAAATTAGTGTTGAAGTAGTAGATATCCCTGCAGGTGAGGAAGTAGGCGGTACAACGTTGAGGTAAAAAAAAATGGCTAGTAAAAAGGAAAAATTAAAATTTTATAGACTTCCAACAGTACCATCATATAGAACTGATACTCCCACCACCAGTATTAGGGGGTATAAAAATAAATATTCTGAGTTTATAAAATATGATACTCAACCGTTCTCATCTCCTGCGTCTGACCTTGATAGTGATTCATACCCTGGGGATGCTCCAGTATTTTTCTTCAGTAAAGTGGTACCATATAACACTTTAGAATTTGTAATTGATGGTATATTTGAAGTATATAACCGTACAAAGCATAGTTTAGGTTCTCTTTCATCAAAAATATATATTTTAGAGACTACTCGTGCAGGTACTTTTGGGGTACCGTATGATGCTTATCCAACAACTAATGATTTAGTTAGGAAGCCTTATGATGATATAGCGCTTAAACCTTTTTTGAAATCGATAACATTTTATGTTAATCCTACGACTATTAGGATACGTAAGATAAAATTTTTCCAAAAGTTACGTACGCGTGGAGGATGGGTGTTTCAACATTGGGGTCCAGATATAGGTGAAATTACTTTAGAAGGGACTACTGGTAACATAACCCCCGACCCTAAAATACAAATAGGTACTGTTCTTGGTCTTCCAATTTTACCTCAAGTAGTAGAAGAGGCACCAAATGAATCAAATTCTCCTGCATTAAAAGCGTTTAGAACATTGGAACAGTGGTATGATAAGGATCAAAATGATCAATCACAAAGTACTAGTGTAGGGCAATTAACCGCTCTTGAATTTCGTGGACGTATATATGTAGGACATTTTGCAGAGTTTAATTTTGAAGAGCGGGGTACCCACCCATTTCAACTTTTTTATCAGTTAAAATTCTTGATACACTACGATGCAGGAGCTTTATCTGAAGCCACTACACGTAGTGCAAATCAAATTATTCGAAATGATGATACCCTTAGAAAAATTTTAGAATTGAAAAAAGCACAGGCAGAAAGTGATGTACCAGAATGAGTAAACCTAAACAAAATATTGATGATTATACTGTGGGCAATTTTTATCCTGAAGCACTTCTTGTATTTGTTTCAATAGATGAAAATGGTGATCCTATAAGAAATTTGTCTAGTGCATTTACTACAATACCTGACATTAGTGATATTACTGATGTACAACTTTCCTTAGGCAATACTGGAAAACTTGGCCAATTTACTGTACGTATAAATAATGCTAATAATAAGTATTTTATTGCTGATGATATGGAAGCAGAAATTACAAATTTAAAAAAAGGGACGGCAGGGACATTTGCTGGTGATATAAAAGCTGATCGTATAGTTATTGAAGAGACAGACACTATAACAACCTGGGAAAACGTTCCGGATTTTTTAAATAATGAAGTGTTTCCTCAGGTATATCCAGATCCTCCCGAAGGTGATGATGGGCATACACATATTGTGTATCGAGATGGTGATAATTATAAATATAAAATTATTTCTAATGATCCCGAAGCTGAAGGATCACAAGAACCTCCTAATAAAAGAGGACTCAAACTCGATGAGGTTGAGCTTTCTACTGACGAAGTTGCGAAGTTAAAAGAAAAAGTAAAACAGCAATCTGCATTTTTTGAAGAATATGGAGGCCAGTTAGAAAATGGTCGTTGTGTATTTATGCCTATGCAGTTAATGGTATGTTTGCTTACTCGTAGATTTAAAGATAAAAATGATCCAGATGATATGATAGTTGCATTTACTGGATTTATTGACAATGTCAGTGAGGAATATGATGGAAAAACTAGTATGCTACGTATTCAGGGAACTGATGTTTCAAAAATAATGCACATAACTCAAGCAAATATGAATCCATCTCTTTTTGAAAGTGCCCTTCCTGGAGGGGGACAACATAAAATATGGCAAAATAGATTTTCAAGTCAACAAGGGTGGCAAATCATTAAAACTTTAGTAGTCGGTGGAAAAGATGAGCAAGGATTTGCTGTACATGGTGCAGGACATTTTGTATATAACACAAAATATAGTCCAGACAGCAGTGTTAGGGGTAAAACTGTTAAAAAAACTGCAGTACTTACAGGGTTGAAGTTCCAGGCAATTGAATGGAATAATGATGTTGCAAATGATAAATTAGATAAACTTTTCTTTTCACCCGGACGAGCGCATATACAAATTTTACCGTTTGAAACATCTCCTAAAGGTTTGAGAGATCTATCAGTATATAAGAAAATTTTTGGTGCATCTTTTCAAAATTGGCAAAATGAGTATCGCAGTCATCTTGAAATTGCAAATGAAGTTGCACAATTATCCAATTATGAATTTTACGCTGATCAGTTTGGGGATATTTGGTATCATCAGCCCAGATTTCATAATTATCATATTTTAACTAACGATAATCCGGAAGTATATGTCATCCGTGATGAAGATATTACAACTTATCAATTTACTGAAAGTGATAAGGACGTTACATCAACAATTTATGTGGCGGGTAAACCTAATTATTCAGATGTTCCTCCACAAATTATGAAGATGACTGGATTTTATGAAGATAGTAGTTTATTACGTAAATATGGTAGGCGTATGTTAAGTATAAGTCACCCTTACATTACGGATACAAGCGATTGTTTTTATTTTGCAAAATCTTGGATGCTTCGAGTTAATGCAGGAAGATTTGTTGGATCAATAACAATATTAGGTCGCCCTGAATTAAGGGTACATATGCCTGTATACATTCCTATGAGAAATATGATATACTATATCACAGGAATTTCACACAAGTTTACATACGGCCAAAGTTTTACGACTACATTACAATTAAAATATGGCCGCAAACCTTGGGAAATTCTTCCAGAAATTTTAGACTATGGTATTCCTGATAAAATGTCTGCAGAAAATTCGAATACTGATTTAGGAGATATAACATCTGTAGAAAAAGATACAACTTTAGGACAAAACGAAAAAGTATCTATTACTCCTACACCTGAAGTCATTGCTCGTGAGAATCCTGCAAGACGTATAAATGAAGTACTTAAAGATCAATTAGGGCAACAAAATTAATGAGATCATTTAACTCAAAAGATTTTTCATCACACTTTACATCAAAACCTCAACCAGGCACATATTTGAGGCCAGCAGTGATTACAAGCGTGGATCCTGCTATGGGTACAGTTAATCTTGAATGGTTAGATCACCCTGGAGTACGTCAAGATGTATTAATATCTCCAAGTGGTCAAGGAATATTTGAATTACCTACGGTAGGCAGTGCGGTACTCGTAGGTTTCGGTATTGGATTTGAAGCATATATTTTAGCATACATACCTGTAGGTTATAGAGATTTAGTAGGCACCCCCAGAATTAGCTCTAATGGTGACAGTATAAAAGTTACTCCATCTATATTGAATCTTAGGGCAGGCGAAAAAATGCTGATATCATATTTGGCGAAATCAGAGGAAAATAAAAATAATCAATTTACGACACCTTTACCTACAGGTACATATTTATATATGTCGAATGTTGGTGATATACTTATGAAAACAGCAGAAGGGGATTATTGGAAGTTAGATAGGTGCAGTAATATTATTCAACAGAATTCTATGAATTATCGTGCAATTACCGAAGCAGGTATTCTGGACTTTGGATTAGTTAAACGTGCAGCTACTGATCCTGAAAAACAGACTGAAGATATCATTTCGGCCGCTGGATCACCTTTAGGCGCCGACCCCTTTATTACCAGTTCTGAAAATGCTCTTACAGAGTTCCGCTTAAGAATTTTAGAAACTGCAGATGCAAATACACTTACTGCACCGGAAGTTGAAGATCCTCTTATTGAACTTACATTAGGTACAAAAGTTACTGATGGTGGCCAAATTATAAAGACTGATAGTACTTACGCAACAACATCTGATGATACGCCGAAAGAAATTATGATTCAGCTTAAAACAAAAGCTGATCAAGGTTTTGAATTTACTGTAGATAAGGAAGGTAATCTTACAGTTAAGGTGAAAGGTAATGTAAAATTTGCAATTAGTGAAGGGGATATGCAGATAGATGTTGATGAAGAACATGAAATAAAATTAGGTGGAAATAGTGGAGAGAAAGCACTTTTAGGTGAATCTTTTCAAGAGCGTTTTAATACTCTTGTAGGTTATGTAAACAGGTTGCATTATATACCTCCTTCAGGGGTACCTGCGCCGCTTGTTTTATCTGCAACTGCAGGGACAGCGAAAAAATCGCCATCTAGCGATCTTTCTAAAAAAATAAAAAATGAGTAGATATCTAGTATAATGACTATTAATCCAGAAAGAATTAAACTATTATTAGGTACAGCACTCCATAAAGCATTGGCTACCCGACCAGATAAAGATCCTCGCAGAGATTTACAGGCGGGTGAAAACTTATGGATTCGTGCAGCCGGGCCAATGGTGGATTATTTATATAGTATAGAAGCTGCGGCTTTACCTACTCTAAGTTCAGTTACTTATAATGGATCATATACTGATCATGGAATTCAAGTAGATGCCCCTGGATCAGCTTTTTATAATTTAGGCATTACTTCTGGCTCATTGGACATGTATAATCATAAGATCATCCATCTTGATGATCCTATAGTTGATTATGATGCAGTTAATAAACTTTATGTAGATACAGTAAGTGGTAGTTGTGCTCAAAGTCTTCAAGGTGTTACTAATATAGGTAATATTACTACTGATGATATCACTGCAGCTAACCTTAAATCGAATGCTGATATTTATGTAAATCATGATGGCGGCGAAATTAATTCTTTAATCTATTTCTATGAAAATGGTTCAGCTACTGGTGCTTCTTTAATGTTCCAAAATGGTGCAAATCATTTTGGTTTCGATCATACTATAGAAGTATCAGGGTCTCTGGTTGTTGATGGGAATATTCGCACTAATAATTCTA
>Ga0114922_10001907_pt1 | contig 19756 bp, 42 predicted proteins | sample AartaG_FD_100975 | JGI IMG/M metagenome (GOLD analysis project Ga0114922, IMG submission 100975) | Deep subsurface microbial communities from Aarhus Bay to uncover new lineages of life (NeLLi) - Aarhus_00045 metaG | ecosystem: Environmental > Aquatic > Marine > Oceanic > Sediment | place...
ATCTCTAATATTTTTTTCTTTTAATTCTAGACTTAATTTACTAAAATCTACTTTCTCATTAGGTTCATCTTTTAAAACTTCTTGAGCAACATTATCTAAAGAATAAGATTTTCTTCTATTTAAGGTTACTTTTTTATCCCATTCCATATAATCAATAATACTAATTCCTGCGGGATAAAATACTAATCCATCTCCATATCTTAATTGATTAATCGGACTAATTACATTGGCAAAATTATCTCTTTTAGAGTATCCTAAATCTATTTTTAAGTGGTCAAATCTATTTATTAGATAAGGATAATCAAATTTCTGAAAATTCCAACCCAATATCAGATCAAATGATTCTTTCTTCATATAACCTATAAAATCTTTAATTAATAATTTTTCTCTATCTGCTACTGAAAGAGCATAATTTTTCCCATCATAATCACCATAATCTCCTAAATACCAAGTTTTAATTTCTTTAGTAAAAGAATTATGAACACTAATACATGAAATAGGTTTATTTGCTTTCATTACATCTGGGAACTCCTCACATAATATCTCAAGATCTAAAAAACAAGATTTAATTGAAGATTTATCTATAGTTTTTATCCTATCTATCATATAACGTTTAGTGAATAAAATATCTGCTTCGTAAGCATTATCAGTTCTTCTCTTTGGAACATTCGATGGCTCGCTAACAAATATCTTCTTTAATTTTTTACCATCAAAAGAAATATAATTTCCTTCTCCATCCTTATTGATTTCATAAAAATATGGAAAGAAAGAATTATCCTCTTTTATAATTTGTTCACCTTTATCGTTACGAGTGAATAAATAAATTTTTCTCTTTGCGTTGAAAATATTAATTAAATTCATTTATATTTGCTCCAATCTTTCCTTGATAATTTTACAATATTTTTCTTCTTTTTCAATTAAAATACATCTTCTATTTAAATTCTTACAAGCAACTCCAGTAGTTCCACTGCCAGCACAATTATCTAAAACTAAATCTCCTTCATCAGTATAGGTTTTAATTAAATGTTTTAATAATGGAATAGGTTTTGCAGAAGTATGAAGTTTTTTGTTGGCAGAAACTTCTGGAAATCCTGTTAATACATCTGTGGGATAATTAGTATGAGTTCTTTTAAATTCTTTACGATGAGAAGGTCGTGTCCCTGCCACCGTTCCAAATCTTCCCTTTCCTGCTTTTATCATTTGATTTATTTCTATTAATCCTTGAGGATTATATTTCATTCGTTTATCTTTTAATTGATTAATATGTCCCATAGGAGCTTTGCTGAAGACTAAAATATCTTCATGTTCTGTTAAAGGCCTATTTTTAGCATGAACAAAATTAGTAGTATTTGCTTTTACCCATACAAATTTATATTTGAACATTTCAAGATTACTTGCCATTAAATATGGAGTAAATTGTCCACTTGAAAACAATACTATACTTCCATTATTAGATATAATTTTTTTATAATTGTCCCACAATTTTGTTTGAGGTATTATACTATCCCACTTACAAGCAGTAGTTCCATAAGGCAAATCACAAAGTATCATATCAATAGATTTATCTGGAAAAGTAGGCATAATCTCTAAACAATCTCCTAAATATAATTGAATATTGTTCATTTTATTAAACCTAAATCTTTCAATTTTTCATTAGAAAAAGTTCCAACTAATTTATTATCAAAATATAATATTAATTTTACATTATAAGGAGATTTAACAATTCTTATTTTTCTTTTTGTTTCTACTATTTTGTTATAAAGTTTTATGGTATCTAAATTTTCCACTATCATAGTTCAAGTAACCCTCTCTTTCTCATTTCATCTAAAGTTATTTCTTTACCTTCAATTATTCTGCCTCCTTGTGATTCTCTATCAATATCATTCTCATCAATCTTCCCTTCTTTAACTGAAGCCACCTCAATCATCACACTATCTTCTAAAGCAATAAATCTATGTTTAATTGGAGGATTTACTGTCCAAGTTCTATTTTTAGTTAATATTATATTACCAAATTCCGCATCTATTCTAACCGAACCAGAGATAACTATGAATCTATTCGTTTTAAATTTATGAGTATGTGTTGAGCAGAAGTAATCCTTTTTTATGTAAAGTAGGTCTATTTCATTTTTTTTAGTCAATAATATTCTTCTTCTCTCGCCCCAAACTTTAAATATATTAGCCATTATTTCCTCCTATGTTAAAATTTTAATATCTTTTTCTTTAATTTTTCTAGATTTTTAAGTTCGCATTGCCATATGATAAGAATTTTATATCCATATTTTTTGTAAGTTTTTAATCTTCTTTTATCTCTCTCCTTATAACTTGATTTATTATGCCAATAGTCTCCATAGAGTTCTATTATTTTCTTTTGACCATTGCAGTTGATGAAATCTGGATTAAATCCTCCAAGAATAACTTTACCATCTCCTACAAATTTGTATTCTTTAGGTAATAATTGTTGAAGTAATTTATTTAATTGTTTTTCTGGTTTATTGGGTTTTAATTTTGAACCTTTTAAAATTGATTTAATTTGTTTTTCTCTATAGTTTTTATCTTGCCATTTTTTAAACATTTCTTTTTGTATTTTATCCCTATATTGTTTTTTCTGCCATCTTTTGATAGATCCACAAGAAGAACATCTTTTAGCATCATTACCTATTACTTTACCGCAATCTTTACAATAATTTATTCTATCTTTACAATATAATCCATGTTTATATTTCGGATGTTTCTTGCCTATTTTTCCTTTTAATGCTTCGCTTATTGTTCGTCTTGGGATGTTGTATTTTTTTAACCTATCATAAATAAGTGTTAGGCTACATCCTATTTCCTTTGCTATTTGTATAGCGGATTTTATATTTTTAGAGTATTTTTTAATTAAAAATTTTTTAGTTATAAAATTATATTTATTCATTTTATTCTTGACTTGATAGTTTTATCTTTTAATAAATTTTACTATTCTAAAATCAATATAAGGCAATTCTAATCCATACCATTTTTGTTCATTTTTAATTCCACTTTTATAAAAACCAAATTGTGTCTGCATATTTCTTTTTCTTTTAATAATTAAAAATCTCATTTTAATTTCTCCTTACATAGTTCCTTGTTCTTTTTTCATATCTTTTAACATTTTATCCTTGTGGATTTTTATAATCTTTTTCCCATTTTTTTAATATACTTTGTAAAGTATTAATATGTTTATCACAAGATTCTACATAACCTTTAATAAGATTATATATTCGTCTATAACTATGAACATAGTCACTAGATTCTTTTTTAGTAGCAGAATCTAATTGGGAAGTAAATCTTTGTTGATTATTTTCTATCTCCATTTTTAGAACATTGTATTGTCGGACTTCCCGATTTGTTAATTCGGTATCTGCTATTCCCAATACTGTTCTAAGATTAGAATAACATCCTGATAACTCATTAAGAGCCTGTGTAATTTCTTCTGGATTATCAGTTAAATTTGCCTTTCTTACTCCTGACCAATAATCTACTTTTGAAAAATCCTCTTTCAAATATTCTAATACTTCATTTAAAGTTTCTTCTTTTTCAAACTTCGCTTCGACTTCAAGAATCCTCATTATTTAATCTCCTTTATTAATTTAAGTTAGTAAGATAAGCAACATAAACCATTATCCCTAATAATCCAATTACACTAATTATACTTGTTTTTTTATTTTCATCGTAAACTGAACGACAAGCCCTTCCCATCATAAAACATCCAAATAAATACCAAATACATAATATTTCGTTCATTTCTTTCCTCCATTCATTTGTTTCATTATTTGATTAAAAGTATCTGTTTGTATTTCATCTTCTAACATTTTTAAAATATATTTATGCAACCTTACTAATTCTTTATCTATTCTCCAAAGACAGTGCTTAACACTTTCATCTCTAATAAATAATTTTTTAATACTTTTTAAAGCAAGTCTGATAGCAATATAAGCAGTGTTAAGTTGTTCTATTTTCTTTAAGAGTTTTTCGTCTTTTTTAGACATTTTTTAATCTCTCTTTTGTTATTTCTAAATATTCTTCTGAAATATCGATACCGATGAATTTTCTGTTTAATTTTTTACATGCCACCGCAGTTGTTCCTGAACCAAGAAAAGGATCTAGTATAATGTCATCAATAAAACTAAATAATTTGATAAGTCTTTTTGGTATTTCTATTGGAAAAGGAGCAGGGTGCCCAATTTTAGACGCTTTTTCAGCCCCTATTTGCCAAAAATCCAAAGCCCATTGTCCCCATTCTTCTTTTGTTATCTGACTCTTTTTCTTATTACTTCTATCTAATTTATATTTTCCTTGTTGTTTTCTGACTAATATTATATCTTCTGTAACGCCCGATAAAAGAATAAGCGGAGGATAAGGATAAGAACCAAATAATTTTTGAGTAGCTGAACCTTTACCTTTATACCAGATAATCCTATTCTCATAAGCAAATCCTACATTTTCTAATAAATGTGTAATATCTGCTGTTAATGGTTTATGAAATCTTTCTTTGCCAGTTATACTCTTGGGAAATGGAATAGATTTTTGTATATTCCAAGCCAACCATCCACTAGGTCTTGTAATACGAAATAATTCTATAAAAATTTTATTCATATCTTCTAAATAACTTTCATAATTATTCCAATGACTGTAATTTCGTAAATTATAATAAGGAGGAGAAGTAATTGTCAAAGCAATGGATTCATTTGGTATTTGTTTCATAATATCAACACAATCTCCACAAAATAATTTATTAGTAAAATCTTCTATAATCATTTTATACACTCCTTACACACTTTTAATTCTCTGACAATTTCCCACCCTTTAGTATTAAATTCTTTTACTATTTGTTTGTTTGGGTCTCTTTTATCTGGTGCTGTTTGAGTAATTATTTGTTTAGTTTTACCACGACCCAGTCTAACTTTAATTACATAATAATGATAAGATTTTTCTCTCTTTTCAATTATTATAGTATTTTGTTTTTCGTAAATATTGCTTATTTTATTGCATTTTTGACATTTGAACATTACTTATTTCTCCTAACAGCATAAGTCATTGTAATTTTATTTAAAAAATCCATAAAAAAATCTAATTCTTTCCCATCCATTATAACAACATCTCCTATTAATTTAGGTTTCTTTAATTTTCTACCACTTTTTCCATTATAAATTTCATAAATAGCAATTGATAATTCTGGAATTTTTTCTTTATGTTCATTTTTAGTTTTAGTATGAGTCCATTCTGTAACATTATTATATTCTATTTCTAATAAATGAGATTTACAGTCGCATAAAAAAGTTTTCTTCATCTTAAAATCTCCGATGCTTTTTCAGCGATGACACAAGCTAACTTCTTTGCACTATATTTTTTTATGTATCCACCAAGTTCTTGTTGCATAGTTTTATCTATCATTACACATTGTTTTTGTAAAAATTCTGTCAACTTCCCCTCATCAATCCTCGGTTTATCAAGGGCGTTGAGTTGGGAGATGGCTTCAATAGCTATTTCAAGTGCCTTTTTTCTTTTACTAAGATTTTTATTTAACAAACTATCATTAGGAGTTCGTGGAGCTAAATCGTTCAAACTTACAAGGCATTTAAGCTCCCTTATAGCTTCTTCTCTTTCCATCTCTCTAACCTTCTCATCTCTATTCATTTTTTCCTCCTATATTTATTTCTTCAATCACTTTATTTCTAAATCTATACAAATCTGCTATATATGCTCTAGTTGGTTTAATCTTTCTTAAATCACAATTTATCAAAATAATATCTACCAAACTTTCACCATTAGGAATAAATCTATCATTATCAATTATACCCCAATTATTTTCATCAAATTTAATTGCCAATATACAATGAACTATTTTTCTTTTAATTTTATTATAATATTTAGAATCTTCTCTAAAATAACCAACCCAAACTATTAAATGAGTTTCGTATTTATCTCCAATAAAATAACGAGAAAGAATTGCCATATCTTCACAATCACCTCGTTTATATTTAAAAGTGTAATCGGCAAGTTGAGCATATTGAATATCTTCCCGAACATCTACAATATTATTTCCCATCCATTCAGCAATTTTTATAGGATTTCCTTTAAGTATTTCTTTTGTTTGTTCTAAAGTTAATTCAGAGGCAAATATACTAACGATAAAAAATAAAATTAATAAAATCCCTGTAGAAATGCTCATAATTAATGGAAGTTTTTCTATAAAATTTTTCATTTAAAATCCTTATATTTTATTTTTGTAATGATACGATGTCCTCTTCTATCTCTTAATTCTACTTGAGGTCTTATAACTAATCCTTCCATTATAAAATCTCCAAAAGTAGATTTAAATCCTGTTTTAACAAGATTTATTGCTTCATCAATAGTGCCTCTACCTATAATAGGAACAACTTTAATTTCTAAATGTCTTGCAATATCTTCTACATCTTCTCTTTTAAGCCATATATTTCCAATCTTAACATCAAATAAAATAAAATCTACTTCTTTTTTACCTCCAAAATATTTACAACCAGATTGAATTTTATAACCATATCCTTCACCATACAAATAAATATCGGGCATCTCTTCACTAACTTTAAATATTGAGAAAATCTTTTCTTTTTTAATTGTTTCTTGTAATTTTGCCAATAAATGAGAAGGTATTTCTGCTCTATCTGTTTTACCTTTAAATTCTATTTTTTGAATATTTGGATCTGTATAACAACAAACTCTTATGTTTGTTCCATCTACTTTTTCTGTCCATATCCATTGAATATCTTTAAGAAGTTCAAATTCTGGTTTACTATATTGTCCTATAATAAATTTACCATAATTTGGGTCTTTTTTATCTAAATACATATATCTCTTGTATAGTCCTTGTATTTTTGGATATTGCATTACCAATACCTCTTCCTTATATCTATTAAAAATTCATTTACTTTATCTAAATTTGGTTCGTGAGTGCAGAAAGGCAATAATTCTTGTGCAGTTACAATAAACAATTCTGCTAAATCTATTACTTCTCCAAATTTAAATTGCCCCGCTTTATATTTAATTAATGTATCTTTAAAGTTTCCATATCTATTATTCCCATATGGAATTTTAACATTAAAATTTTCAGTATCTAATAATTCTATCAAATTATATAAAGTTCTAATATAAGCAACTGCATATTTATTTTGTCTATTATCTTTCTTATCTAAAAATTTCTTTCTCTGATTTAATCCATAACCTACAAAAGCATCAAAGGCTCTCTTGGGAGACCATACATAAGGAAATAATTCTCTTAATTTCATTCCATCTTTAGTAATAAAAAGTTTATTATTATCTGCTTCTGCTATTGGTGCTTTAAATACTTCTAATATAGTTGGATTACAATGTATAGCTAATTGTAAAAAATGTCCAATTTCATAAGCAGTATTATCTTCTTTTCCTTCTATCCAATCATTACCTTTATATTTATAACCTAATGAAAGTATTTTAGAAGTAGGAAGAACATAAACTGCCCGATAATCATAATCACTATCTTTATCTGCAAGACCATGAGCCCTTGAACCAACTAATACTTTAAGAATTGTAGTTTTTTCTAGATTCATTTTTTAATTTTTAATCCATTCTTTAATTTCATTAATAACTATCTCTTGGTTAGTATCTCTACAAATTAAATTAGGATATTTTCCTAATTCTTTTTCACATTCTTCTTTTAAATACATTGTAGTAAATGAAGTCCAAGCCACAAATAAAGTATTTGGTCTTTCTTCTATCAATTTCAAGAAATATCTGCTAAAACTTAGAGCAGTATCTGATGCTCCTAAACCAATCCCTCCGAAATCAAATATTAAAATATCATAAATAGAATTTCTTGGTTGTAGAGAATCTATTGTAGAAACAAACTTAAATTTTTTAGTTCCAAAAACAAATTCTTTCAGATACCTTTTGACATATTTTGCTTCTTCAGCAAAAGTTTGTCCAATAGATGCAATAGGGTCTCCAAAATATAAAATTTTCAATTTTCTATCCTTTTATTACTCCTAATGGAGTTAATTCTACCATTATTTCTACTAAGTCTTTTTGGTTTTCCATTACTATATTAATATTTTTATATGCACTAGAAGCTTCATCTAAGTTCTTTTTACCTCTAATAGAATGTAAAATTCCTTTATCATTCATTTTTTTAATTTCTTCTTCTAAGTTTAAAGTTTCTCTTGCTTTTGTTCTACTCATTGTTCTACCAGCTCCATGAGAACAAGACATAAAACTATCAGGATTACCCAAACCCTTAACTATATAACTTTTAGTGCCTTGAGACCCAGGAATTATACCTAATTGTCCTTTTCTCGCAGAAGTAGCTCCTTTTCTATGTATCATTACATTAGTTCCAAAATGATTTTCCATAGTAGCATAATTATGAGCAATATTTATTATAGGTTCAAAAGAAATATCAATAAATTGCTCTTTAAAAGTTTCCATTATCCTATTTATCATTAATTTTCTATTAGCCAATGCAAATTCAACACAATAATTCATTTCTTTTAAATAATCTTGTCCTTCTTTACTGTCTATGGGGAAAAATGCTAAATCTACTTTTTTAGGAACAGAAACATGCCATTTTTCATTTAACTTTTTAGCTATTTCATTATAATGCCGAGCTACTTTATATCCCAAATTTCTACTTCCAGAATGAATCATTATCCAAATATGCCCATCAGATCCTTTTTGTATTTCTATAAAATGATTACCACCGCCAAGAGTGCCAAGTTGTTTTAAAGCTGATTGATATTGTTCCATTATTATAGGTATATAGGACATTTTCTTTATTTTTGGAGATTTAAGTAATAAATCATATGGTAAATGAGGCATTAAATATTCTTCTTGTTTTTTACTGTGATGGGTAAATCCTACAGGAACTTTACTTCTTATTCCTCCCTTATATTCTTTAGAACCACCAAACAATTTTTTTAACTCTTCAATAGGAATTTCTTTTAAAGAAGTCCTTACTGCACACATTCCACACCCAATATCTACTCCTACCGCATTAGGAATAACAACTCCTTTAGTAGCCAAAACTCCACCAATAGGCATACCATAACCTTGATGAGAATCGGGCATAATGGATATATGTTTAAAAGCAAAAGGCAAATTGGCTAAATTTTTTGCTTGAAGTAAAGCTCCTTCTTCAATATCATTTAACCATAATTTAATAGGAATATTTTCTGTAGATATTATTTTCATTTAATTTCCTTTGGTTGTTTCACTATTTCCTTTAAAAATTTAGCAACACATTCTGGACAAATACCATACTTAGGAAATCCTTTTCTTGTATCTTTAAATTCTTTTTCACAGAAAATACAAATTCTTTTCATTTTTTCACCCAAAATTTCCACCATTTTCTTTTATAATATTTACACACTTTATCATAAATACATACTAATTCTTTTGACAATTTACACTTTCCGATTTCAAGATAATATTTACAATCTCCACATTTCATCGTATTCTATCCCATACCTCTTTCTCAATCTTTAACCAAATATCTTCTGGCAAGGTTTCTTTAAATTTATCTTTGCCAACTACTTTATATTTACCATAAGAATATGTTTTCCCACTTAAATCTATTACTCCATACTTTATCCCTGCATATAATAAAGATTTTTTATTATCTAATCTACCATCTTCAAAATAAAAATCAACAATAGATGTTCTTTTAGATACTCCTAATTTATTTTTATATCCATGTAATTTTAATTCAGTCCCTATTCTTACTTTTTTATCTCCTTGTCCAATATCTATAGGTTTGCCTATTTTAAATTCTATCCTACTACTATAAAGATGACGCAAAGCTCTTCCACAAGGAGTGGTTTCTGGATTACCATACATAACATTCATTTTTTCTCGTAATTGATTAATACACACAAAAGTAGTATTTTCATGTGCTGTTGTTTTATAAAATTTCCTTGTAAATTGTGAATAAACATTTGCTTGTGCTCCTCTAGTTTTTTCACTCATAGATTTCTTTAATTCTGCTTCTGGAATAATAGAAGCCACACTATCAACTATTATTAAATCTACTTTTGGAGCAATTTCTATAATTTTATCGCAAGCGTCTTCGCAATGTTCAGGATAATGGAATAGCATCTTATCAACATCTACTCCCCAATGGTTTGCCCATTCTTCATCAAAACCTTCCGAAACTATCCATACAACTATTTTACCTAATTTTTGAAAAGTTGTTGCTAATATGTGAGCAAATGTGCTCTTTCCAGAACTTTCTTTTCCATACAACTCAATTCTATGCCCACCTTCTACCAATTTGATTTCATCAATTACATAATCAAAAGCAAAATATCCTGTTCTTATTTTTTCTATTTTTTTATTAGTTGAAGGTTTTCTTTGTAATCCGAAATTTTTTTCTAAATCGCTTAATCTATCATCTAAATTTTGTTTTTTATTCAATTCTTTATTTGACATTATTCTATCTCCTTTAAATGTTTATGCAAATGTAACATTATTTTGTGATAAAAAATTTTATCATCTAAAGTTAATGTTCTATGAGTTTCAATCAAGATTTTATTTAATTCTAAAACTGCTATTCCATTTCTAATATGTGGAATCATTACTTTTCCTCCAAAATCGTGATGAGGATATAGTCTTCGTTTTTTATCTGCAAAAGATTTATTTAATAATTTCTGCATTTATTTTTGTCCTCCTGATAAGCCAATCCCAATAAAATTGCATCTGCTAAATCATTACCCAAATTAGTTTCTTTATCAATTACATTACTTAATTTATTCATTCTTGATTTGTAAGTGCTTCTTTTTATTTCTTCATTCTCTAACATAATTTTCAATTTTATGATTTCTGTATGATAATTTTTTATTTTAGTTTTGGAAGCAAATTTATATTTATCTAATATGAATAATTGGATTTCTGCTTTTTGGGAACGAGCATTTATTCCAGCCAATTTTCTTGCAGTAGAAGCCATATAAAACTTAGGTGCTTTATAAGAATAATCTACCCACTCACTTAAAACTGCTCCCGATAACCTTGCCAACCATTTAATGCTCGCAAAATTTTTACCATAATATAAATCTTCTATAATAAGTGCCTCTACATTAGGAAATAATTCTTTTATTTTAGTAGTTATAAAATGTATCTTCATACAATTACTTAAATCTTTGGAAGGTATTATTCTACCTTTTTTCATTAATCTACCATTTTTATTGAATTTAGCAAATCCGCTACATTTAAGACTAAGGTCAAGACAAAGATACATTTTATTCCCCTATGATTATTTATCTCCAATATCTCCATATTCTTAAAGCAATATCTATACCGTCTTCTTCAATAAATCCTTTGTTTAACATTTTTTTCTTCATTATTTCAGTTCCTTTTTTAATAGCTTCAAAAATATCTTTTGCTCTTATTTCTATTTCTTTTCCATACTGTCCATAATTATGTAACATAAAATAACAATTTAATGGTTTTTTATCTAAACTCATTATTTATTCTCCTTTTTCATTTTATTTATAATTTGCTTCCTTTGTTTTCTATATATAGAAGAGTAAATGATTAAATCGTTTTTTCCATACCATTTATTATCGACTTTAATACAATTATTTTTTTGTGCTTGTATATTATTATTATTAAAAGGAATCCATAAATATCCTGTTTTAAATTTAATACAATATTCTCCAATGTATGATAAGATTTTATTTAAACTTTCATTATTTTCTTCTAATTTTTTTACTCGCTCAAATATATTAAATATCATTTTTATACTCCTTACATTTTAACCAAGCATAACTTTTAACAATCCAGTAAAAAAGAAATAAAAACCAACAATAGCTATTAATAAATTATAAAATTTAAATCCTATATACATTACTAATGAACCTATAATCAAACTAATCATTTTATTCTCCTTTTAGTTATACTCTTTAATCATTTTAAACATCTCGACATAAGTTGGAAATTTTTTACACCACTTTTTATTTTGCATTAACTCTTTAGTATCTTTAACTATTTGGTCTAAATAATCAGGATAATATTTTTTAATACAATCTAAAGAAAATCTTTCAGCAAGGTATTCTTTTTCAATTGTATTTTTAAGTTTTTTCTTATAATATTTAATATGGCCTAATTCATGAAAAACGATACTCATTATAGAAGCATCTGAATGATTTCTTATTCTTTCAAAATTATAACTGAAATTATAATATTCACAATCATCACAATGATGAATATGGGCTACCCATACCATCCTATTATCTCTACGAAACATTGGAAGAGGTAGATTTAATTTCCCTGCCCAATAAGCCACTAAAAGTTGGAATGATTGTTCTGTAAACTTCATAATTTTTTTATCCTTTTTAAGAAATTTGTAAATTCTTCTTTAGATTTTTTATAATTTTTCCAAGTAAGGCATAACTCTTTTAAAGCTTGAACGCTTTTATTTACACAATATATCATAATTGCTACAAGAAAACATAATACCGCTATTGCTAAATATAGTTCTATCATCTTTATTTCCTCTTTTTATGCATGACAGCCGATATAAATAACATTTCCATTATTAAGTTTATAAGTATAAATATGACAACAACCAAAACTACTACTATCTAACCATCCAATATAATTTTTATTTAATTTTTTAGGCACTAATGCTATCCAATCTTCATCTCCACCATTTTTAGATAAATTTTGGTATTCTTTTGGTGCATCGTCAAATCTCCATACTTTAATACAATTTTTAAGTTCTTTTTTTAATTGTTTTAATTCTTCAATATCATCTTTAATACAATCACATCTTGTGCAAAAAACAACCTTTTTCAAACAATTTTTATGAGCCATTTTTAATCCTCTTATTTAATTTCTCTTAAATCTTTTTCACCAATTTCAAAATATACTTTATCATCATCTCCTATATATACAGCATAACCTTGTCTAACCAACGCTATTATTAAATTATCCACATAATTTTTATCAAGTATTTCTATACTTAATTCGTATCGTTTCATCTTTCATTCTCCTTTAATTCGTCTATTCGTTTTAGCAATTTAGTTTGCCAAGAATATTTACAAGGAATAGTATATATTTTTTTAGTATTTGCTTTTCGTTCTCGCACCTTGTCTATCACAAATTCGCCATATATTCCTTCATTATTATCCGTATATTCATATTTTACAGCTAAGGAAGGAAATTGAGTTGCCATGTTTGGGGCAAACCATTGTTGTTTAACTAATTCTCCTTTTTGATTATAAATACCTTTCAATTGTTGAAAAACAAATAAAAATCCTTTAGTTTTTCCTAATTGTTCTACTAAACGACTAAATACTAAATCAGTTTTTGCCTTGTCCACTATCATTAACCAGTCAATAATAGTAATAGCATTAGGCTCTAATTCTACTTTTGTTGGGTCGGCAATAATATTTTTTGGATGTTTAAAATCTCCTTCTTTCAATCCAAGTTGTAAAGCTATTTTTCCATATCTTGAACCAGCTTCTAATCCTATATAATAAGGAACAATCCCCTGTTTAACTAATCTTTGAACTATATTTATTGCCATATGAGTTTTTCCTTTTTCTGTCAAACTACCAATCAAAACTAAATCGCCCCAATTAAAATTAGCAATATCATCAAAATATGGACATTTAAAATCTATAGGTTTACCTATATTAATTAAAGTATCTTCCCATTCTACTTTTTTAATTATATGATAATTTTTACCTCTTTTAAGTAAGTATCCTTCTTTAACTAAATAAAATAAAGACTTATCTACTCTTTTCTTTTCTTCCCCTCTATTAGTATTGGCTATTGCCATTGATATTTCTGTTCTATTAGCTTCTTCTACATCTCTTAAATATTGTAAAACTTTTAATGCTAATTCTTCTTCATCAAATTTAGAATAATATTCAAGTTTTTTCATCATAGCGTTTATTTCTTTAGGAGGGAGAGAATTATTATTATGATTATTTAAAACATTTAAAACAAATTGTGTTTGAAGAATATTTAATTCCTTGCGGAAAATTCCTCCTAAACGACATAATGAAGAATTACGAGTTCCTTCTTCAAACATTTCTAATTTAAAATCTTCAGTTTGAATATCTTCTTTTAATTTTTCTGAATAAGTTTTAAGATTAGGCAAATCTATTTTAGATAATAAAAATTTCTTTAAGGCTTCGGGCATTTTTGCTATGGGTTGGAGATTTATACTTCTTTTATGATTTTCGACTGTGCTCGGATAAAGAACAACTTGTCCACCCGTTGTTTCAATATCTATCTTTAAATCATTAATTCGAGTCTTTGGAAAGGCTTCTTCATATTGATAAACTAAATGAGATCCTTTTTTGGTAGATTGAGTCAAAGTATCAGAAATCAAATTGGATATTTCTTTAGGAATTTCTTTTTGGTCAATATCTATTACAATAATGTTGCTTTTAATTCCACATTTCACACCAATATTAAGCCCATTGTGTAACCAATTTAACCATTCTTCTTTCTTTTTATGAGTTTTGTTATTCCAATCTTTTTCAATAGGTGCTTTGCCATTTTTAGCAACTGGCACTAAATCAAATCCATTTTCTACATAAAAATCTAATACTTTTTCAATTTCACTTTCATCTTTTTTAGTAACTACATCTATTTTTAATAATTTCTTTAAATATTGTAATTGTTCTTCCTCATTTTCTGGAAAATCTACTTCCATTTTGCTAGCAATATCTAATAAATCATATTTCTTATGACAAGAGAAGCAATTCACAATCGAGGTATTTGGTATAACATTCGCCGATAAGGGCTGTTTCTTGCAGAAAATACATTCTAGCATTACAATTTTACCAGATTTTTTTAATGGTATCTTTTTTAACTTTAAATAATCAAGCAAATAATTTAAGATTGTCTGTTTATACATTTTTTGCCCTCTTTTTCCATTGTGTATATTCTTTCATAATTTCATTAAAAGAAACAGGTCTAAAATTCCATATGGTTGCCTATTAATTCATCCTTTAAAGAATACATTTTAAACTCCTTTTTAATAAGTCTTTTTAAGCAAATATTCTAATTCATTATCTTCAGTATAATAAGGGTCTTGATAAGGATTAAAACAATTACCTAAAAGTTGGTATAATCGAAGGTCGGGATTATCTTTCCAAATCTTTTCAATTATTTTAAGTATTCTATCTATTCTTTTTGGGTCTTTTTTATTAACAGTAACATCTTCAAATTTTTTAATAGCTTCTTTAAATATTTTTTCCCCTTTATTTCCAATCCAACTTTCATCCATTTTATATCCTCCTCAATTTTCTTATTACCCAAAATATCAAATCTAAAAACTAAAAAAGATTATACCTAATATAATAGCCCCTATCATTGATATTAAAATAATACCTAAAGATTTAAGCATTTATTTTCTCTTTCTTTTAAATATTCCTTCTTGTTGTAAAATTTCTATAACTTCATTTGCTTTAGGAAAACTTCTACAAATAATGGCAACAGTATGTTTAATAAATTCATAATCTATTTCTCTGCCACATTTACAATAATGTTTTTCTGGAGATTTTTTCTTAATCATTTTATCCTCTTCTTTTTTAATATTTTAATCTGAACATACTTCAATTTCAAAATTAAATAAATACAAATAGCAGAAATAATCGCTAAAATGTATTGTTCTAATCCACAGAAAAACCCTACTAAACTAACTGGCAAAAGTAAAGCGGATGTTGTAATACCCTTCAATTTTTTACCGCTTTGATGAATAATACCCCCTCCAACAAATCCTATTGCAACTAAATAATAAGCAACTGCCCTAATCATATCAAAAGACATATTTAAAGGTTGGGCTATCTTTACTAATTCTAAAGTAAAAATAACTGTCAAAGTTGCTCCTAAACAAATAAGCATTGTTGTGCGAAGCCCTGCTGATTTATCTTGCGACTCTCTTTCAAATCCAATTAATCCACTAAGTAATATAGATAACCCTATCCCTATTAAATAATTTATCATTTTGTTAATCCTCTATAAAGTTTTCTTTTTATTATTCCTATTCTATAAGTGTTAAAATATTCTTTTTTGGTTAATCCAAATAAATATTTATTCCAATATTTGCCCATCCAATAAATATCATCTCTTCTAATACCTTCCAGTTTTAGAAATCGTTGTTGAATCTTTATACTTTCTTTATTATATCCAAAAACACAAGAATTTAATTTGTTCATTCCCATTATTTCAAAAATTATCATTAAAGCAATTTTGGCTGCTTTTAAAGCATAACCTTTATGTCTATATTCTTTTTTTATTACTATAAGTAAACTGGAGGTTCTATCCCATCTACTATCATACATAATTTTTAAATAACCTATTATTTGTTTTTGAAGTTTTATTATGTAATATTCTTTATCCCAAGTATTTTTATAGTTAGTTTCAAAATATACATAATCTGGATTTAAATTAGCTCTATATTCTAAATCTCTAGCGATTTCTTGTAAAATTTTATCTATTACTAATTTATCTGTTATTAATTCCAAATTAACATTAGAATATTTTAATTCTGGATAATTCATTTTATCTCTCCCTTGTATACCCACATTTTTTACAACCATCCATTAAAACTTTATATCCTTCTGGAGTAAAATATTTGCCAATTTGTTGGTATTCTCCACCACATTTAGGGCAATAATTATCTTCTATAAAAGTAGCACAACATTTAGAATCAGGGTTATAAATTTTTTCACTAATTTTATTTGTTATATGCTTTCCAAAATAATAAATAATTACTCCTACTAGACTTATTAAAGTTATTGCACTATAGGTTAAAACTTGCATTAATGGTATTAGAAAAAGACATTCAATAATCGTCATTTCTTCTTTTCTCTCCTAATTTTATGCACAATAGCAATTGTATAATCATTGAAGTATCTATCAAATAGATTAAAAAAATATCTGCACAAAAATTCTACTATGTATTGATGGAAATAAATTTTCATTTTTGTATTACCTTCCCTAACTTTTTACTTAATAAAAAATGTTTAAGTAATTTAATTCCTGAATTAAGGTCTTTCATATTTACTATTTCCACTGGAGAATGTAAGTTCCTACAAGGGACACCCAAATTTAACACTCTAATACCATCGTTCATTCCTGCAATTTCATCAGCATTAAAACCTTCTCCAGAATTAGTTGCCTGATATTGAACTCCAACTCTGTTACATCTTGCGATACTTTGAAGTAATTTTAAAGAAGGTCTATGAATATTAACTCCTTTGGTAATTACTATTCCTTTCCCCAAATTACACATACCAGCTTCCCTTTCATCCACTTCATAAGAATCGGTTGCACAAGTAGGGTCTATTCCAATAAATAAATCAGGATTATATCTTCTTACTAACTCTTTTGCCCCTTTCCAACCTATTTCTTCTCCATAACTAAAAGCAAATATCAAAGTAGGGGAAGATTTTTTTCTTTGTCTTCGCAATTCTTTTATAGTTTGTATTAAAATATAACAACCCGCTTTATCATCAAATCCCGTTCCACTATAATAATCCTCTAATATTTGATTAAATTCAGGTTTAATAACCACATAATCTCCAATTGATACATATTTCAATACTTGCTTTCTCTTTCTAACACCTATATCTAGAGTAACATCAGAAACTTTTTCAGGAATTTCCTCTTTATGTTTATCTTCTTTTATTAAATGAGCATGTTTTGTTCCTATTACTGCTTCAAAAGGTTTGTGTTTTTCAGATAAAACTAAAACTTTCCTGCCTCTTAATAATCCCACATCACCATCTCCAATTGGAGTTAAACTAATATAACCTTCCCTATCTATATTGTAAATTAAAAACCCTAATATATCGGTATGAGCATCTATCATTACTATTTTATCAGATTTGCCATCTATTTTTGCCACCACATTATTATGGAAATCAATATCTATTTTTGTGCGAGGCAAATAATTCAAGAGTTCTTTCCGAATAAATCCAGCCAATTTTCCTTCGCTTCCGCTGGGGGAAGGTATTTCTATTATATTTTTTAAGAGTTTTTCTTTAGAATTCTTCATTTTAATTCCTTAACTTTTATTATTCTCTTTTCATGTGCTTTCCAAGAGTAACCGCCCAATTTTAATACCCTCTTTTCTATGTTATTTGCAATTGTATGTGCTAACGAATTCTTTTTCCCATGTATATCTTGTTTGTATTTAATATCACAACAATCAGGTATTCCAAACATAGTTGTTATCATCATTTCTATAAATTCGTGAATAATAACACCAAATTTATCTATGTCTTTTAATTTATTACTAATCATTATAGTATTAGTTTTTAAATCCCAATCTCCTACCCAATTATTTCTGATATTATTTTTGAAAATGATTTTTAATTTTTTAAAATTTGGACAATATAGTTTTTGGGATTTATTCATCTCTAAAATCCTCCAACTTTAACTTTGTTATTCTTTTCATACCTTTAATTATAGTTTTCCCTAAATCATAACTAACTTTATCTCGACCTTTATCGTCTTCAGTAAACATATCTTCTATAATTTTTCTAAGTTTGTTCATTTCTAATATTCTCTGCACATTTAATTTTCCTCTTTTTAAAATATTCTACATCACACCATTTACATCCATTTTTAGTTCTATAAATTTTATTTATCAATTCCCTACCACAATATTTACATTTCATTCTTTATTCTTTTCCTTTAACATAATTGAACCCAATATCCAATGTTTAGGTTTTGGTAAACTCGTATTATTGGTATCACATTCTTTAATAATTTTATTCATAGGAACTAAAATAGTATAAATTTCTTTTTCTTTGTCAATTAAAACCAAATCTACCATTATTTCTACTGGTCGTTGTTTGTCCTCTTTTCCTCCACTAAAAACATCAATAGCTTCTCCTAATGCTTTTAAATAACAAGGTAAAGTTCGTATTCTAATTTTATTAACCATTATGTATTCCTTTTTGTAAAATTACCATTTGAGGATATTCTGAAACCTTGAATCCAAACTTACCATAAAATTTTTCTAATCCTTTCGCTGGCACTAAAAATATTTTAATGAAACCTTTTTTCTTACAATATTTTATTACTCTTTTCATCATTTCAGTTGCTATTCTTTGTTTTCTCATTTCTGGAATAACCATAAAATCAGTGGCATAAAAATAATAATTTTTATCTGAAACTATCCTTGCAATCCCTATTAATTCAATTATTTCGCCTTTATTATTACATTTAGAACAATCTCTAATTTCTCCAATTTTATAAGCCTTTTGATTACAAAAAAGACAAACCTTTTTTATTCTTGCAGTTATAATATCTGAATTTTTTATAGCGTTTATTTCTTTGTAGGGATTTCTTACTGAAAAATACAATTCTTTTCTTGTCTTTTTGTCCATTTTATTAAAAAAAGATTTGATTTCTTGATATGTAATTTTGTCATTTATTGTATAAATAAGATTTTTCATTTTCTATACCTCAAAATTAATATCCACATCCAAAAAGTAAGTATTAAAGAAGGAGTATGTGCAATTACCATGTCCCAATAACCTTCTAAAATACTGCCAGTTATCCAACAAATATAAGCAAATAAACATAAAGAAAAAAAACAAAGACTAATGTCTGATACCTTTTTTCGTTTATAAGTTTTTACTAATTGAGGAATTAATTCTATTCCCCAACATAAACCAGCAATATATATTAAAATCTTACCTATATTTTGCATTTAATTTATCCTCATTACCCCAACAAATAATTATATTAAAAAAATA
>Ga0114922_10001908_pt1 | contig 19750 bp, 16 predicted proteins | sample AartaG_FD_100975 | JGI IMG/M metagenome (GOLD analysis project Ga0114922, IMG submission 100975) | Deep subsurface microbial communities from Aarhus Bay to uncover new lineages of life (NeLLi) - Aarhus_00045 metaG | ecosystem: Environmental > Aquatic > Marine > Oceanic > Sediment | place...
CGCACCGACGTGATCAACGCCGCCACCTGGGCGCCGCGGTGTTCGCCAGCCAAGGAGCCGCGCAACAACAAGTTCCACAGATTCCTTGCGAAACGAGCCTGTTTGAGAGGCTTCCGCAATGCGAATTGTGTACATTATTCTTGCTCGCGTCCTTACTCATGGATTTCGTCCAATCATCGATTCCCCCATGTCTGAAGACATGGGCCACCCGCCACACCATGGAACGGAAATGGCAGCATGATCGAGATACCCTGTTTGGTTCCGGCTACGCCGGATTAGGATATGCTCGCCTCATACTGCTCGGCGGTCAGGAGCTTCTCCAGCGGGCCCAAGTCGTCGGCCCGGATCCGGATCATCCAGCCGGTCTCGAATGCATCGTCATTTATGTACTCGGGGTGATCGGCCAGGGCCTCGTTGACCTCGACCACCTCTCCCGCGACGGGAGTGTACATTTCGCCCGTGGCTTTGACCGATTCTATCTCGCCGACAACGTCGCCGGCGGAGAAATGGGTACCGACCTTCGGAACGTCCACATAGGTGATGTCGGTCAACTCCGAAGCCGCGAATTGGGTGATCCCCATGGTGACAATATCGCCGTCCACCTGGAACCACTCGTGCGTCTCAAGGTATTTTCGATCGTCAGGTACGCTCATGCTCACAAACCACCCGATGTCCAGGCCGCGATCAACGCGGCCGAATCCTCACCCCGGTTGCGGCGCGGTACATCTCCCGCGCCGACCTTGTCCTTAACGCTATTTCGAACGCTTATAAAACGGCAACTTGACGACGCGGGCGCCGCACCGTTTGCCGCCCAGGTCGATCTCCAACGCCGTTCCTTCTGTCGCGCGGTCCGGTTCGACGTAGGCCATTGCGATACTCTTGCCCAGCGTCGGGCTCATCGTCCCGCTGGTGACCTCACCGACAACGCTCCGGCCTGCGCAGACTTTGTGGTGCTGCCTCGCGATGCGTTTGCCGTCGAGCTCGAGCCCGGTCATCTTGCGCCTCAGGCCCGCCTCTTTCAACTTCCGCATCGTCTCCACCCCGATGAAATCCTTGGACAGATCAACGCACCAGCCTTGCCCCGAGGTTAACGAGTCCACCTCTTCGGTCAATTCATGTCCGTAGAGCGGCATGGCCGCCTCGATGCGCAAGGTGTCGCGCGCCCCCAGTCCGGCAAAGCGGATTTCCGGGTGTGGTTCGTCTTTTGCGCCTACCAGCTTGGGCAGCAGCATTCTAGCCGCCCCGGCGGGGCAGACCACCTCCAACCCATCCTCGCCGGTATAACCGCTGCGGAATATGCTGAACTGCATGCCCAGGAATTCCACGGCTATGAATCGATACCGTTTCAGCGCGGAAAGGTCAACCGGCACGATCTCCGCCGCCAGTGTCATCGCCCTGGGCCCCTGGACCGCGATCATGGCGGTCGAAGTCGTCACATCCGTAAGGTCAATGTCGCGCCCTTGCCCCTGCCACCTCAGCCAGGCGACGATCTTGGCACGATTGGACGCGTTGCACACCATCAGCCAGTGATCTTCGTACCGCGATACGATCACATCGTCGAGAACCCCGCCGTCCTCGCGGCAGACGTGTGAGTAATAGGATCGCCCCACCTCCGCCCCGGCCAGGTTGCGGGTGCAGATGCGATTGAGGAACGGCTCGGCGTCATCGCCCTCGATACGCAGCCGTCCCATGTGCGACACGTCAAAGACGCTGCAGACGTTGCGGGTGTGGTTGTGCTCCTCGACGATGCCGGTGTAGACCACGGGCATGGACCAGCCGGCAAAGGCCACCATGCGCGCGCCGAACGCGACGTGGGCATCGTGCAGCGGGGTCTTCAGCAACGAATCAGGCATGGTCGTTTCTTAGCAGGCGGACGTCGTTTTCAGCCCCACATGCGGCGCGTGGGCCGTCTGGACGCCGCACCGGGACCGGTACGTTAGGAACCCCCCCGCGTGGTGTCAACCGCGAACATCGCCTCGAACCACGGCCCCGGCCTGCCTCAACCACGGGCTGATGTTCAGAATTCCGGTGAGAGCTTAATCAAGCCTGTCGGTCGGTACCCGCCGCGAGAAGCGCCCCGCCGTCGAGCCGGTAGATCGTCCATCCGTCCATCGCCTCGGCCCCAAGCCGCAGGTAGAACTCAATCGCCGGGCGATTCCAGTTCAGCACCGCCCACTCCAACCGCCGGCATCCGCGCTCGACCGCCAAAGCCGCGACGCGCCGCAGCAGCAGCCCGCCGATCCCCCGACGTCGGAACCGTGGCCGCACGAATAGGTCCTCGAGGTACACCGACGGAGCGCAGGCGAACGTCGAGAAGGTGTGAAAGAACAGGGCGAACCCCGCCGGCTCGGAACCGTGTTCGGCAATGATGACCTCGGCGTATGGGCGCTTTCCGAAAAGATGCTCACCAAGCGTAGCCGGATCAGCCCGACATCGATCGCCCAACCGCTCATATTCAGCCAGTTCCTCGATGAGGCAAACGATCAGCGGCGTGTCGGCCGGCGTCGCGGGGCGCAGCGTGGTTTGGGAATGGGCTTCCGTGTCAGCCAAGATGCCTCCTTTCTACTCACAACCCTTGATTCCGTCGCGTTTCCCCGCGGCGAACACCCGTACCGCAGGCATCCTGCCAACGCGCGGCTCTTATCGCTTGCGGGCCGCTGACCTTCCCCACGGCCAAGGCTGGACCCTACGGCTGGTCATCCTCAGATTCTGCAGGCTTGGCCTCCTGGAGGATTGAGAGCAAAAACTCATACTGATCTTCGTCAAGCATCGCTTCCAGGTGCGAGAATGTCAGGGTTCCGTCGTCCCTGAGGAGGTACTCGAACTCGCTGCCGCTCCTGTACTTCGCGTAGAAACGCCCCACCAGCGTCCGGGAGATATCCCTCCGCGCGATGTCGACCGATTCCGAAAGCTCGAGCATCAGGTTCTCAAATCGCGAGAAATGCTCCTCATCGGTGATCAAGGTCCACTTCTGGTGATCGGGCAGTTTGACGTGCAGGTGCGTCATAGGATCGGGCTCGCTCTCCGGCGACCGGGACGACTCACGCTTGCATGAAACAAGGCACAGGCAAACCGCCGCGCAGCACACCCAGCATGCCGGCATCAACGGTCCTACTCGACAAACCATTCTCATCCGTCCTTTCTTGCGATACTCGCACCGGCCCGAGCGACACCCCAAACCCCGAGCCGAGCATCTCAGGGCCGGCCGCTGTTACTTGTGCCGAATCGAACCCAAGAGTCCAACTCAAATGTCTGTAAGACCCTCAAATGCCTGTGGGACCGGCTTTCCGGCCTCAGCCTTACCCATAAGTCGGCGTGTGCGGCAAAGCTGGGCAAACATGGCCCAGAAGGACGCCAGGAGTGTAGCCGGGGGTGGAGCGCAGCGGAACCCCCCGGTTAACAACGCCGGCCCATGAAGGAGAAAAAGGGGTCAGGTTGATTTATTTACTTCAAGCATCGCGTAGGCTAAAGCCCTGAGCCTTACCCACAAGTTGGGAGCGCCCGCGTGGCGCAACTGATAACGGGGTCTCCGTAAGACGGTGGCATCACGCTATGTCGGTTTATCAGCTATTCCAGCGGGTTTCGTCTCCACAACCCACGGAGATGTGGGTAAAGGTCAGGGCTAAAGCCTGCGGCTCAGATAGTCGTGAGACTTAAATAAATCAACCTGACCCCTTTTTCGGAGGGAACTGACAGGCTGGAAAGCTCGTCCCACATGTGGGATGCTTGCACCGGCCTGACAACACCCTCGGGTTTTCCCGCCCGCAGGCCAGGCGCAACGCGGACGAGTGAACGGAAACAAAACGATGCTCATGCTTGCTGAAATCAGTGAATTGTCCAACGGGCCATACGTCCAGGATCCCGTTGGCGTGCTGGCCGTCCTGCTGGCGGTGTTGGCCGTCATCCTCGCGATGGAGGCCCACCCCGTCCTCGGCAAGCCGCTGAAGATCATCCCGGCTCTGGCCCTGTGCTACTTCGTGCCGTCGTTCCTGGCGACATTTGGCGTCATCCCCAACAAGGCCGAGTTGTACACTTGGATTAAGGATTATGTCCTGCCTGCGAGCCTCCTGCTGTTGACACTGTCCCTTGATCTGCAGGCTATTCTGCGGCTCGGTCCCAAGGCGATCATCATGATGCTCGCGGGGACGTTCGGCGTGGTGATCGGCGGACCGATCGCGCTGCTGGCGACCAGGGAAATGCTTCCCCAGGACGCGTGGCAGGGCATGGCGGCGCTGGCCGGGAGCTGGATCGGCGGCGGTGCCAATTTCTACGCCATCGGCAAAAGCGAATTCGTCAACGCCTCCGATCTTACGCTTGCTCCGATCATTGTCGTGGACACCTTCGTCGGCGCGGTCTGGATGGGGGTGCTTTTGTTCCTTGCCGGGCGCAGCCGGGCCATCGACTCCCGGCTCGGCGCCGACGTCAGCGGGATTGAACGGCTGAAAAAGAAGATCACCGACTACCAGGCCCAGGTTCTGCACCCGGCCAAGACGTGGGAGCTGATGGTAATCGTGGCCCTGGCGTTCGGGATGAGCTGGATCGCCGGTGCGGCGGTGTACGACCCCCAGACCACCCGCGGCTTTCTGAAGCCGTTTCTGGAAGTCCCCATTCCCGGTTCGAGCAGCTTTCTGGTGAGCGGATTCACCTGGACGGTGATTCTCGTAACCACAATCGGCGTGGCGCTGTCCTTTACACCGCTTCGCCGCCTCGAGGGCGCAGGCGCTTCGAGGGTGGGATCGGTCATGATCTATCTGCTCGTCGCTTCAATCGGGGCAAAGGCCGACCTCAGGGCCATCGGCGACACGCCGGCGTTCATCATCATGGGTTTCATCTGGATGTTCTTTCATGTGGCCGCTCTGGTCGCCGTCGCTTGGGTGATCAAGGCCCCGGTCTTCTTTCTGGCGGTGGGTTCGCAGTCCAACATCGGCGGTGCCGCATCCGCACCGGTCGTCGCAGGTGCGTTCCATCCGTCGCTGGCGCCGGTCGGAGCGTTGCTGGCCGTGCTGGGGTATGTTCTTGGCACGTACGCCGCGCTGCTGTGCGCGGTGATGTTAAGGCTGGTCGCTGTCTGGGGCGGATAGCGGCGCCGGCTGTGCAAGACGCGAATGCTGCGCTTCGGAAATCCTGCGACGATGATCACAGACCGAGCCGCGGGCTTTGTCCCGCGCGATTCTTCGGTTTCGCACGGATGCGGATGCCCCATCCTTCGCATCGGCGGGTGGGGGACGAGCAAACGACCGGCATGGCTCACAGCCCGGCTCGCGCCGGACCGTGGGTATGGGTGATCCTGGTCCACCACGGCCTGGCGTCGCCGGACCGTGTCACCCGTCCTGTGGGCGCCAAATCGTGCCACCTGTCCACACGGATTTCCGAAAGGAGATTCGCTGTGCGGGTGCCTTTGATTGTGCTTGCGTTGATTGTTATCCTGTTGTGCGTCGTGTGGGTCCTTGGTAGTTGCCTGCACGATGGATGATCCGTGGTTTGAAATCAGGATACAACTGTGCGAGGAAGCGGGCTTGGACGTGATACGCAAGCTGGCAAGAGTCTGCACGGTCAAGCTTCGCTCGTGCCTTGCTGCGCTTGACCATGACACCCGGCGCTTGTGACCATAACACCAGGCGCTTGACCGTGGCACCAGGTGGAGCCGGACCTACCCGGCTGGTGAAAATGGAAGATTCCTTTCGGCTGATAGCTGAAAGCTGACGGCTGACAGCTTTGGCCGCATCGCGCCTCATTGGAGCATGTTCATGAACAGACGACTTTGGATGATGATCGTAGCGGCGGGCCTGCTGGTTGTGGCGCCGGTATCGTTCGCGGCGCAGGACGCAGGAGCACCGGCGCACGACGATGTCCTGATGCGGGCACTGGTGGACGAGTTGGATCGCTCGATGAAGGACCTCGTGCTGGAGGACCTGGAGCGTCCGTACTTCATTCAGTACGCCGCACAAGACGGCGTCTCATTCAGCATCAGTGCCAAGTTCGGGGGACTGGTTCGCTCGAGCGAAGACCACACCCGCACCATGGGGGCCGGCGTCCGCGTCGGCTCGATGGCGCTGGACAACACCAACGTCGGGTGGGGCGTGCAGCCGATCTCGTTGCCGCTCGATGATGATTACCTTGCCCTGCGACACGCGATCTGGCTGGCGACCGATCTGAATTACAAGTACGCCGTCGAGATACTGGCGCGCAAAAAGGCCTACCTGAAGGAACACAAGATTGAGGACCGCCCGGACGACTTCACACCGGCGCCTGTTGTGAAGGTCATCGAGCCGCCCGGACGGCTTGTTGTCGATCGCTCCAGGTGGGAGGACAACGTCAAGAGGCTCAGCGCCGCGTTCAAGAAGTACCACGAGATCGAGAACGCGAACGTCTCGTTTTATGCCGGGGCGTCCACCGAGTACCTGGTCAACTCTGAGGGGACACGTTACCGCCACGGCGATACCGGCATCATAATCAGGATTCGCGCCGAGACGCGCGGTGCGGAAGGGATGGAACTGTCCGACACGCGCACCTACATCGGCGAACAGTTCGACCAGATTCCTCCGATGGATGACATGCTTGCGGACATCGACACGATGTGCGCCGATCTGATCGCCGGGGCCAAGGCACCGATGATCGAGCATTACGCGGGTCCGGTGTTGTTCGAGCCGGCGGCGGCGGCCAAGATGTTTGAATCGCTGCTGGCGTCGGAACTCTGCGCCAAGCCCGTTACTATCGGCAGGTTCGGCGGTGACGATACGATGGAAAGGAAGATCGGCCTGCGCATTCTACCGCGAGGCTTCCAGGTCTTTGACGACCCGAATCCGAAGTTCCTCGAAGAAACACTGCTGGCCGGGGCGTACAAGTACGACGACGAGGCGGTTCGCGTGGGCCGCGTCAATCTGGTGGAGGACGGCAAACTCAACACCCTGCTTGCCAGTCGCGCTCCGTCGCGCAAGATCAAACAAAGCACCGGGCACGGGCGAGGACCGTACGGCGACGCATCAGCACACGTGGGATGTTTGTACTTCCAGGACGATGATGCGATCTCGGCTGACGAACTGAAGGCGGAGTTGATCGAGACGGCCGCCGGTGAGGGTCTGGAATACGGCCTGCGCATCGCGGCGATGGGAGAGCGCGGCTACGGCTCTTTGGGTGAGCCGCTCTACGTCTATAAGGTGTACGTGGCCGACGGGCGCGAGGAGCCGGTTCGCGGGCTGAAGTTTCTTCCCGTCGAGATCCGCTCGCTCAAAGACATCATGGCCGCGGGAACCGATCGTGTGGTCTACAATTCCATGGGCGGCGTATTGAGCAGCTTTGTCGCCCCGGCGGTCTTGTTTGAAGAACTCGAATTGACCAAGATCGAGCAACAATTCGAGACCCTGCCGATCCTGAAGTCCCCGGCCACCCGAAAGGAAAAGAAGGACGATTCAGCAGACAACTAGCATCGAGCAGGCAAAAGCTGTCAGCTATCAGCTTTCAGCTATCACCCGGTAGGACTACAAGCTGTCAATTGGAATAGTGGATGAAAGCCTTCTGGCTGAGAGCTGATAGCTGATAACTGACGGCTAGAATAACATGACCCTCGACGAGAAATACGAACGACTGCAAGAAGACCTGCGCGCTTTGGAGAGCGTCGTGGTGGCGTTCAGCGCTGGGGCGGACTCCACGCTGCTTCTGAAGGTCGCCCTCGACGTGCTGGGCCCTGTCAACGTTGTGGCCGTGACCGGCAAAAGCGATAGTCTGGCGAGAAGGGAGCTGGATCAGGCGAAGGAGCTGGCAGCGGTCTACGGGACGGAGCACGTCCTCATCGAGACCGACGAGTTCGACAATCCGGCTTACGTCGCCAATCCGACGAATCGCTGTTACTTGTGCAAGACAACACTATATGAGCATCTGGGCGAGTTTGCCGAGAGGCGAGGGATCAAAGCAGTCGTCAGCGGCAGCAACGCCGACGATCTTGGCGACTACCGGCCTGGTATGCAGGCGGCGGCTGAGCACCGCGTCCATGCCCCGCTTGTCAAGGCCGGTCTGACCAAGGCGGAGGTGCGCAAGCTGTCCTTGCGGCTCGGTCTGCCGACGTACGACAAACCGGCCAGCCCGTGTCTTTCGAGCCGCATCCCATACGGCGAGCCGGTCACGCCCGAGAAGCTGAGGACGGTTGAAGCGGCCGAGGCCTTTCTGCACGAGCTGGGAATACGCGAGTGCCGCGTACGCCACCACGGCAACCTGGCACGAATCGAGGTCCCCCCGGAGCAATTCATGCACCTGGCCGACCCGGTCGTCGCGGCCCGTGTTGATGAGCATTTTCGATCGCTGGGTTACACGTACGTCGCCCTGGACCTGCGCGGTTTCCGCAGCGGCAGCCTCAACGAAGTCATCCTGCCGGAAGCTGTCAGCTATCAGCCGTCAGCCGGAAAAGACCCGAGACTCTCTCTGACTGACGATCTGGATGGGCCAGGGTAGGGCAGGACGAGCGTCGGGTGGCACGGCCTCGCGAAGCGAGGCCGTGGGCACGCGTGACACTGGTCCACCGCGGCCCACCTGCGCCATCTGGGTAGGGCAGGACGAGCGAAGCGAGACCTGCCACACCTCGTAATCTGGCTGCGCCGGATCGTGTCACCACCCGCATCTATTCGCAGCCGGTTCTCTTGCCTTTGATCTTTTTGCAGAATCCGTGTCCGCCGCCGGGGCAGTCGATCTTGCCTTTGAGCTTCTTGTCGCAGTCGTTCTTCTTTTTGCAGCTCTGCGGCGACGCGACGATGTCGCCCATGCGCGGGCAGGCCTCGCATCCGCGCCTGGCCTTGGAGTCCTTCTTGAGCTTGTATTGGCACCAAGCTCCGCCGAACGGGTTGCGGGCCATCACGACCGTGGCGTCCCAACGGGCAAATCCGAACAGGTCCCCCCCCGCCGGATCAGGCGAAAAGGCGATGGACATAACGACTACGCCCGTCTCCTGATCGTACGTCTGCAACAGCGACCCATCCGACACGCGCCACAACTTGATGTCGCCACGATAGTCTGGGTAGCCACCGGCCCCCGAAGCCAGCAACTGGCCATCCGGCGAAAAGGTGACGGAACGGACATCAACCGTGTGTCCGGTCAGCGTGCGGGACAGCGACCCGTCCGACACGCGCCACAGCTTGATCGTCGCGTCGGCACTGCCCGAAGCGAGCATTTCACCGTCCGGTGAGAAGGCGACGGACAGTATCCAATCGCTGTGTTCCCTCAGCGTGCGGATCAGCGACCCATCTGAGACCCGCCACAGCTTGATCGTGTCGTCCCTGCTCCCCGAACCCAGCATCTGACCACCTGGCGAAAAGGCAACGGAGTACACCCAATCCGTGTGGCCGGTGAGCGTGCGGATGAGCGAGCCGTTCGGCACCCGCCACAGCTTGATGGTGTTGTCCCGACTGCCCGAAGCCAGCACTTCAGCATCCGGGGAAAAGGCGACGGAGTACACATCATCCGTGTGCCCGCTTAAGGTGCGGATCAGGGACCCGTCCGACACCCGCCACAGCTTGATCGTGTAGTCGTAACTACCCGAAGCCAGGACCTGACCATCGGGCGAAAAGGTGACGGAGGTGACTTCCGCTGTGTGTCCGGTCAGCGTGCGGATCAGCGACCCATCCGACACCCGCCACAGCTTGATCGTCCTGTCCCAACTCCCCGAAGCCAGGATGTCACTATCCGGATCCGGCGAGAAGGCGACGGACAGCACACTGCCCGTGTGTCCGCCCAGCGTGCGGATCAGCGACCCGTCCGACACCCGCCAGAGCTTGACCGTGCGGTCGTTACTCCCCGAAGCCAGCTTTTCACCGTCCGGCGAAAATGCGACGGACTCCACATACTGCGTGTGTCCGATGAGCGTGCGGATCAGCAACCCGTCCGACACCCGCCACAACTTGATCGTGTCGTCGGAACTCCCCGAAGCCAGCATTTCACCATCCGGGGAAAAGCCGACAGATAAGACGTCCTCCGCGTGTCCGGTCAGCGTGCGGATGAGCGAGCCATCCGAGACCCACCACAGCTTGATCTCCGGCGGAGACCCACACGTCTCGCGACCGCCCGAGGCCAGCATTTCACCATCCGGCGAAAAGGCCACGGACATCACCCAATGCGCGTGTCCCGTCAGCGTCCGAATGAGGGACCCGTCCGATACCCGCCACAGCTTGATCGTGTAGTCCCCACTCCCCGAAGCCAGCATTTCACCATCCGGCGAAAAGGCGACTGACAGTACCCAGCTCGTGTGTCCCTTCAGGATGCGGATCAGCGACCCGTCCGAGACACGCCACAGCTTGATGGTGTTGTCCCGACTGCCCGAAGCCAGCATACCGCCATCGCGGGAAAAGGCCACGGACTCCACATCTCTCGAGTGTCCGGTCAGCGTGCGGATCAGCGACCCGTCGGAGACCCGCCACAACTTGATCTCCCCACGGTAGTCCCGGGGTTGAACGTCGGCGCCCGATGCCAGGATCTCACCGTCCGGCGAAAAGGCGACGGAACGCACGTACCCGGTGTGTCCGCGCAGCGTGCGGATCAGCGACCCATCCGACACCCGCCACAGCTTGATTGTCCAGTCTCCAGCGCCCGAAGCCAGCACCTGCCCATCGGGCGAATAGGCGACGGACTGTACCCCACTTCCATGCCCGGCGGCGATCCAGACGATGTCCGGTCGCCCCTGGGCCTGCACCTGTTGTGGACCCAGGTGAAAGCATCCCAAGGCCCCCATCAACATCAAAACCACGGGTGAAGACCCGCTCAGCCCAAACTTCCTCATCATGGCTCAATCCTCCTGTGTCAATGATTTCCTTCCGGGCATAACCAACAGGATCTTCCCTGTGGATTCCACCCGCTCGAAAGCCGGTCCCACAGCGGTTCCGGCATAGCTTCTTAGTCATGTAGGTCGGGCCTCGCCCGACTTCTTGAACCAGCGTCGGGCAAAGCCCGACCTACCAGCTACCTCTTGGGCGCGGTTGGGTACCGCAAAGTCCAACTTTGCGCTCCCCGCCGCCCGCACAGTATGGCGTCGATCACTTCGAGACTGGTTACCAGGAGCAAATCTATGACCTCGTAGGTCTCGTCCAGGCGCATCACGATGGCCGTTCGACCCCGCGACCCCCGAGCCGCGTGGCTTTAGCCCGCGCGGTGTATCCGCGCAGGCTAAAGCCTGCGGCTCATTGGGGACGCTTGACGTCCAGATTCCGGCCGTCCGGCAAAGGAGACATCGCGCAGGCTAAAGCCTGCGGCTCAGCGCGGTGCATTTGAACGAGTTAGCCGACCGTCATTGCCTCCTCCAGTATATTATCGTATCGAACGCGGCCCGTCAGTGCAAGAGACCTGCACGGGTGCGCCCGCTGTGTCATAGGTCACCGGCCGGTGGCCGGTCCCACAGTATCCACCGTCTGCCCTCAGCTATCAGCCGGAAAAGAGCGACAAGTTTCTCTGCCTGATAGCTGATAGCCGATAGCTGAAGCTGGGGCGGGTTTTACCCGCCGGCCTGTCGGGGGTGGCCCACCTCGTTTCGAGGTGGGGGACACGATGACCGACGCGCGAACAGTAAGCGGAACGCCGTCATCGAGTCCCCACCTTCAAAGAAGGCGGGTTACCCGCCCGTAGGGATGCGTGACGCCGGTCCACCGCGGCCCATCTGCGCCAGATCGCCCCCCCCCGGAAGGTCTCGTTTAGCTCGTCGCGTGCTGGTGCGAGAATCCTTTCTCGTACCCCGTCAGGTCACGGCAGGTCTCGCTTCGCTCGTCCTGCCCTACGTCCCTGCGCCAGACCGTGCCGCCCGCCCTCTACTCACCCTTGAAGTTTGCGGTAGGGCGCGCGACGATCCGGGTGATGCTGACCATCGACGATATCGTTGTGCCGTTGCCTCAGGACGGGCAGATAGTTGATCCGATGGCCTGGTTCGACTCACCGGGGCCGTTCGAGTTGGAAATCGGCTGCGGCAAGGGCGGCTTTCTGCTTAACCGCGCCCGCAGCCGGCCCGACGTAAGGCTGCTGGGGATCGAGTGGGCGAACAAGTACTACAGATTCGCCGCCGACCGCATGCGGCGCTGGGGTGTCGGCAACGTGCGTGTGATGAGGACCGACGCCAGGCACTTCGTGATGCACCACCTCCCGCCTCGCTGCCTTAGCGTCCTGCACGTTTACCATCCCGACCCCTGGCCCAAGAAGCGGCACCACAAGCGACGGCTGTTCAACAAACCGTTCGTCGAGGCGGCCATCCGGGCAACCCGATCCGGAGGACGATGGCTGATCCAGTCGGACCACCAGGAGTATTTCGACCGGATTCGTTCCATGCTCGACGGCGAAGCCGACCTGTCGAAGATTCCGTTCGAGGACGGTGATCTCGGTGCGGGCGAAGATTGGAAGGGGACGAATTTCGAGGTCAAGTACGCGGCCCGAGGCCGGGCAATCTACCGCGTGGCCTATGTGCGGGGCACGCAGCCGAGAAGCCCTGCAAACCGTAGCCGTAGGTCGGGTCCTCGACCCGACTGAATGCTCCGTCCGCTCGCCGCATCCGCCGCCACCCGTGGCCACGGATTGGGCCTTGAAACCGGCTGTCAGAAAATGATACAATGAAGCCACGTGATCGGTCTGGCGGCGGTGGATGCCGGAGCACGCGGGCTGACCGCTTACGCTGTTCGACTATCGGGAGCGGCCGCCTTCCGGAACGGCCACGCTCGAAACGACTTTTTTTGAGGTTGCAGGGGCCCCGCGTTTCCGGAAGGCTCGGGCCCTGGGAGGAAGGTCCATGAAAGACACACGGTTATCCCTGGCGGCGGTCGTAACGGTTCTTCTTATAACCGCCTGCGGCGCCCAGGCGGCGGAACTGATCTGCTTTGAGGAGAATGGAGGCGGCGGCAATCCGCGCGGGTTGTACAACTTCGACACGAGCACCGGCATGATTGAGCTGCGGACCACGGTCGGTGGTAATCAGCGGTTCTTCAGTCTCGCCCAACGACATTCCGACGGCGTCGTCTTCGCCATGCACGTCAACGCCAGCGATCTGTACACCATCGATGTCGACACGGGTGAGTTCACCTTCATCACGGCCACCGGGCTCGATACCGTAGCTGACATCACGTTCGACCCGGACAACGACAAGCTATACGGCCTGGGCAGAAACACCAGTCTGTTCTATGAGATTGACCCGACCAACGGGTCGTCGCGGCTGATCGGCAACGCGGCCCCCGTCCGTAGCGGGCTGACTTTCTCTCCCGACGGCGTGCTCTACGGACTGCACGTTTTCGATGGCAATCTCTACACCATCGATCCGGAAACCGGCCAGCCAACATTAGTCGGCAGCTCGGGGCCAGATCCCGGCACGATCGAAGATGCTACCTTCACCTCGGCAGGGGAAATGTTCTTCACCGATTACGGAGGCAATATCTATCAGATCGATCCTGACAACGGGGCACGAACTCTGCTGGGCTCGACCGGCATGGGCAGCGGGCTCAGCGGTGTGATTTCGCTGGACGGCGGCGTCGACTGCGACCTGATCAAGAAGCTCAAGCTCAAGTGCAGGAACAACAAGCTCAAGGCGATCGTGAAGTCCGGCTTGGGTGGGGGTGTCAGCCTTACCATTGTCGACAACGGCAAAGAAACCAAAGTCGTTACGAACAACAAGGGTAAGGCCAAGCTGAAAAAGAAGGGCCAGACCGGTATGCACGTCGTCTCGATCAAAGAGTGCCCTGAGTTTGAGAAAGAGGTCGACTGCGGATAGAGCAAGCTGCGTTTTCGTGTAGCGGATGTAGCGCCACCCTTTGTGGGTGGCGCTGGGTGTCATGCTCCACGCTTGCGTGGCCATGTGACGACCGTCGTTCACTATGGCCACGCGAGCGTGGCCATGCTACGCGCCTGCTTCAACCGCCATTAGCCGCAACCGCTCCGTTTGCCTTTGATCTTTTTGCAGGACCCGGGTCCGCCGTCGGGGCAGGGGATCCTGCCCTTGAGCTTCTTGTCGCAGTCTTTCTTCTTCTCGCAGTTCTGCTCGGACGCGATGATGTCGCCCTTGACAGGGCACACCTCGCAACCTCGCTTGGGTTTGGAATCCTTCTTGAGTCTGTATTGGCAGCCGTCGCCGCCAACGCCGTCCACGAACAGCACCCACACCGCGCCGCGGTCCTCGCCCCCGTCATCATCCCGGACTGCCCCCACGGCGAGATCGCCCACACCGTCGCCATCGAGATCACCCAGCGAGGCCACCGAGCCGCCAAACCAATCCCCATTATCCAGGATCCCGGTGAAGCCGCCCTCGGTGTCGCTGATCTTCTGGTGCGACAGGACCCAGCCGGGCTGGGCCAGGGCGGACGCCGCCGTGACCAGGATCGGCAAGCAAACTGCGATGGTGCGAAGCATTGATGCGTTCATTGTGGAGTTCTCCGGTAATAGTTGTCAGTTGTCGGCAATCAGCTTTCGGCTGTCCCTTTCTCCGCGTAGCCCCGAAGGGGCATCAGTCAGTAGCCAGGGGCGCGAGCCCCTGGACCAAAGCCGTTACCAAGACCCGAAGCCCCGGAGGGGCGAAGTCGAATGCTCCAATCCAAAACTTGTTCGCACTACCACAACATCTTCCGCACCAGGAACCGGACTGCCGCCCTTCCAGGGCTTGGATCGATGTACTCCCCTCCATCTGTCGCCCCTACGGGGCTGATCTCGCTCCCCGCCCCCATCTCACGCAGATGGTTGCGGCAGGTCTCGTTGCACTCGTCCTGCCCTACCCCTATCCGTCCCCCACCCATCGCTGCGCGATGAAGGGGGCACTCGCCGGAACAACAACCAAACTCGAAGTGATCGCCGAGCTCGTGGATGTGATGGGAGACTCGCAACGGTCAGAGTCTCATTACCTGCACTCTGCCATTCTTTACAGCTTCTTTTATCTGGATCTTTCTCGACGATTCACGCTCTTCCAGTTCCCGAATTCTTGTTCTTGCCTGCTCGGAGAATTTCCCTTGCGGGTAGGTGGATAGATACTCTCTGTAGGTAGCCTTCATTTCATTGAAGAAAGCAGTGGTATTGTCATTTACCAGTCGGACCTTGCCAGTAGCTGCACCCTCGAGCATTGAGACAGGTCCGCCGCTCATGGTTACCCTTCCGTTGATTGTTTCCTCGATGACTGTCTTGGTGTCGCGATACACGACTTCGTAAGTGGTGCAGACTGACGTTCTTCTCTCGCGGTCGACCGAGATGCACCGTTTCCAGACCCGTTCTTCCGGCGATTCGACCGCATGGACCCGGGTCTTGACGGGCTGGCTTGTCGTGCATCCGCACACCAACATCAAGTAGAGGTGGGGTAGGAAGAACACGAGGATTCGTGGGCTTTCCGAGGTCATTGTTTCCTCCTTTAAGGGCACACCATATACCCATTACCAAAAACAAGTAACGTCCAAAGAACTCCTTACTTCATCGCAAAGCGCTTCGATTTGCCCGACATTAGCTGACTCACTTGGGAGAGCTATCCGCGCGATCTCTAAGAAGGCGTCGAGAGCCTCGTAACGCCTATCCATTTCCCACTTATAAATCAACGCTGGCATGGCGCGTTGTCGCATTCGGATGTCGGCGAACTCCTTAAGCTCAATGCACGCCTTCCCTACCAAGCGTGGTTCCTCCAGCATTTTAATGACGCCCTCCAATTGAATGAAGTCTTCTTCAAGCCCCGTCTGGGCAACTGCGACTAGGGATGCCCAGTATGGGCACGCTAGAACTGGTGTCACCGGGCGAGTAACGGTACCTGTCGGTACGGGAGATAGGGTTCTTAGGGTGTGAAAGCCCTTGTCAAAGTCACCCGTGACTGCAGGCATGCCGCCGATTGTTGGGACAATGCGAGTCTTATAGAGAAATGGCTCCTCTTCTGTGAATTGAACGGCCTCAGGAAGAGGTTCGTTAGGTTTGCTTGCTCTCTCAATTCTCAGAAAGCCAGCCGTGTTGTTTGGCGCAACGTTTATCGTAACCTGAGAATAGAAAGCTTTGCTGAGGATCTCTCTGGAGCTTGCCGACATCTTTTTTGTCCCGCGAACCGAATATCGGGCTAAGATGTCGTGCCACAACTTAACATCGACACTTACGTCGTGTTTCACATCCGATTCAGTGACCATTCTCAGACCGAGGCTCTCCAGAGTCTTCCGGATGTGAGCTATAAGTTCTTCACGATCATGCCAAGGCCAGGCGTCGGCGTCAAAGCTTACGCTGAGTCTGACGGTGTAGTTGTTCCGGGCTATTCGGTCCCAGAGGCGCTTTCTCACAGCAACGGAATGTTTCGAAAAAGGGTGTTCTTGGAGAAACAGCAAGCATTCACAAGTGCCATCCTTGGCGTTTACCTTGGCCAACTCCTGTTCTGCCCTTTCCGCACTTGTTTCCAGGGCATTTACCATTTGTACAAGACGCTCTAAACTCGCACATGTGACGGGCTTAGGTGTCTGTTGCGGTCCTGTTCGGGAAGTGGGTGTGCCTGAAGGGGCTTTTGATTGAAGCCCTTCGAATGCGGGGAAAGTGCTTTCTTCCGATGGCGTTGTATCAGGCGTTTTGGGCTTCTCGCACCCCAAAAAACCAAACCCGATTAGAAGGCCGCATGGCATGCTCAGAAGGGTGTTGCTGATTTTCAATCTCTCATTCCTTTCTCTGCCATATACAAGGCAGCCCAACAATGCATAAACCGACAAAGGCAGGCGGTTTGCTTGTGTATAAATCTGCTGGCCCTTTCACCGTTTGGGAGTCTGAATCCTTGACGTTCCATGACGCATCCCCTGTGTTCCTCTCACGGGGTCTGGGTGGCGTTGCCTGACACGAGTGGCTCAGGCCCCGATCGGGAGGTCCCAGGTTGCCTCGGGCTTGGTCCACCGCCAAGACTCCTGCCGACGAAAAGGTTCCGGGAGCAGCTGTTGGAGCCCCCGTCGTCATCGAAGACTGCCCCCACGCCCAGGTCGTCCACCCCGTCACCGTCGAGATCGCCCAACGAGACCACCGAGACGCCGAAGTAATCGTAATCGTCCAGGATGCCGGTGAAGCCGCCGTCCGTGTCGCTGATCTTCTGGTGCGACAGGACCCGCCCGGGCTGGGCCAGGGCGTCGGGCGCGGTCGCCGCCGACACGGCGAATACCACCACCAGCGCGACTCCCACAGTTTCCCAGTGCTTTCTGCTCATGAAACGCATCACTATCCTCCTCACAACTCGGCCAACGGTTGTCGACGTCGGCCATATCCTGGGAATGCGACCGCTATGCGTGGCCGTCTGCCCAAGAGGGTTACTACAGCACCCAAGGTACACAATCGCGGCGGCGATTTCAACCCCTGGGTCAGGCGCCGCCCGGCGCGAGCCCCTCTAAGAGTGTGTGTTAGAAGCGGGACGAAAAACCGAGCCGCGACCGTGAGGGAGCGGTTTTCCGCAGATGATACCGCACCGCTTCCTTACGGGCGCGGCTCGGATAAGACTTCTCACACACGCTCTAAGTTCGTAGCGGCGGGCCGTCCCCGCCGCTTTCGGCCACCGCAGACATCGGCGTGCACGGCACGCCCTAGCGCTACACGACCTTGTACCCGATCAAGATCCGTTTTGCCCGAAGACAGTTGCGTTTATACTACCGAAAATGGGGTTGATTCACAAAGAAAAAGTGCGCACGCATACGCCAATGTGGGGCGCGCAGGAGAGTCGCCCAGCGCGGCTCCGCCGCAGCTAAAAATGCGCGCAGGAAAACAAGAATGTCGGGGATAACAGTGTAGGTCGGGTCATCGACCCGGTGATCGAGGCCGCCGTTGCCTGGATTCGAGATCAACAGTAACGTGCCGGATCCAGTAGCGTTACCCCTCGTGGGTGACGAATGACTCTTCGTTTTCGTGTAGCGTCACCCCTCGTGGGTGACGTAAATGTCCGCTGAGCGACACCCACAAGAGGTGGCGCTACAGGAGAACGGAGGTTGCTCCGGATCTTACGGTTTGTTCGTCCGGCAAGACTCGGAAACCTTTTCTTACGGAGGTTACTAAGTTATGACCCACCTGACACTAAGAACTGTTGCCAGTCGCCGGTCAATCACGCCGGCCGGTGTGACCGGGCTGACTTTGCCGGCGTTTGTCCTCTTATGCCTGGCCGGAGCGAGCGTCCTGTACGCTCAGGAGGACAAGTTGCCCAAGGGTGAGACGATCCTCGACAAGTATGTCGAGGCAACCGGCGGCAAGGCGGCCTATGAGAAACTCAACAACCGCGTGGCCAAGGCAACAGTTGAAATCCTGGGAACCGGTATCAAGTTCTCCGTGACAATTCATCTGGCCAAGCCCAACTTAAGCTACACCCTGATAGAATCGGAGGCGTTCGGGAAAAAGGAGAAGGGAACCGACGGCGAAGTGGTCTGGGAGAAGTCGGTGATGACCGGCCCGGTGATCAAGGAGGGCGACGAGAGAGCCGTCGTTTTGCGCGCGGCCGTCTTCAACGGCACGGTCCATTGGCGGAAGCTTTTCAAGAAGATCGAGTGCGTCGGTGTCGAGACCATTGAAGACAAGCCTTGCTATAAGGTCGTTTTGACGCCCAACGAGGGGCCGTCCGAAACGCGCTACTACGACAAAAAGACCAATCTGATCGTCAAGACCGAGATGAGCCTCAAGCTTCCCGTGGGCGTCATCCCGCTTGAGTCTTACCCGAGCGACTATAGAAAAGTCGACGGCATCCTGCTCCAGCATAGAATCAGGCAGGTGGTCGCGGGGATGCAGGAGTTGCTCACCGTGGTCGAAAGCATCGAACACAATGTCGAGATGCCCAAGGACCGGTTCAAGCTGCCCGAGGACGTCCGGGCGCTCGTTGACAAACAGAAGAGCAAGGAGTCCGCCGCCGTGGATACGCAAACTGATAAAGTGAAAGCCGGCGACCGCCGGAATGTCGTTATCACCGTGGTCTATGACAACAATCCCGGCCTGGAAGGTCTGACGACCGACTGGGGTTTCGGCTGCCTGATTCAAGGGACACAGAAGACGATTCTCTTCGACACGGGTGGAAACGGGCGGATCCTGCTTGAAAACATGGGCCGGCTCAATCTGGATCCAAACGAGATCGACGTTGTGGTGCTCAGTCATATCCACGGGGATCATACCGGCGGGTTGGCGTCCGTAGCCCGAGACCGGAAGGACTTGCCGGTTTACATACCAGTCGGCTTCCCCTCGGCGTTCAAGGACCACGTTCGATCCCTGAAGGCTAGGCCGATCGAGGCAGCGACGTCTGAAGTGATCTGCCGTGGGGTTCGGACCACGGGTACCTTGGGGAAAGGGGCGATCGAGGAGCAGGGCCTATGCGTTAAAACCCGCCGGGGCTGGGTGCTGATCACCGGCTGCGCCCACCCCGGGGTAGAGAGAATGGCCGCTCAAGCGAAAGAGATAACCGGTGGGCCGATTTGCCTGGTGATGGGCGGTTTTCACCTGCTCCGCCGATCACCCTCCCAGATCAATGCAGTCATTGATCGCTTCAAGGAACTGGGCATCCAGCGCGTTGCCCCGGTCCACTGTACGGGCGAGCCGGCAAGGAACCTGTTCAAGCAGCGCTTCGGCGAGGGCTGCAACCTCGGCGGTGTCGGCACCGTGTTCGAGTTCGACCAGCCGGACTAAATGGCCGTGCGCCAGCCGGGCGGGTGCGGGTGCCTCATGCTTCGCTGCGGGTCCCCCACCCTATCCATGAAAGGTATTCTCCCGTCAAGTGTGCACGTCCCGCGCCGAAAGATTTTTCCCTTCCGTTTTTCAGGAAGGACTGTTCTTTCCCTTAGCTGCTTGGCGCCGGGTCTCGTTGCCG
>Ga0114922_10001909_pt1 | contig 19749 bp, 13 predicted proteins | sample AartaG_FD_100975 | JGI IMG/M metagenome (GOLD analysis project Ga0114922, IMG submission 100975) | Deep subsurface microbial communities from Aarhus Bay to uncover new lineages of life (NeLLi) - Aarhus_00045 metaG | ecosystem: Environmental > Aquatic > Marine > Oceanic > Sediment | place...
ACCAGCACAACGGTTACAGATCTTTCTCAGGGTACTTATACCTTCACTGTGACCAATGCCAACGGGTGTATATCTGCATCATCTGGCAACGTAGTTATCAATGCACAGCCGCCAACCCCAACAGCGCCTGTAGTGGGTACAATTACTCCACCAACCTGCAATGTATCAACTGGCAGTGTAGTTCTTGAGGGGTTGCCGTCAACAGGTACCTGGACAATTACACGTTCACCGGGAGGTAATACCACTACCGGTACAGGGGTGACTACAACAATATCATTACTTCAGACCGGCAGCTATACCTTTACGGTGACCAATTCATACGGGTGTAATTCACCATCATCAGCTACCGTGGTTATTCCGGCGCAGCCCCCAACGCCAACTGCACCGGTTGTAGGGGCCATTACTCCACCAACATGTACTGTTCCAACCGGTAGTGTTGTTTTAAGTGGCCTCCCATCAACAGGTACCTGGACAATTACCCGTTACACCGGTGGGGTTACTACAACCGGAACAGGAACAAGCACAACAGTTTCCGACCTGCCAACCGGGACATATAACTTTACAGTTACCAATGAAGCAGGTTGCATATCACCTCTTTCAGCAAACGTTGTGATACCTGCCCAACCAGCCTCTCCTCCGGCACCAGTGATAGGTACTATAACCCAACCAACATGCACAGTAGCAACAGGCAGCGTTGTGTTAAACGGTTTACCTTCAAGTGGTACCTGGACTCTGACACGGAGCCCGGGAAGTGTAACTACTACCGGAACAGGAGCAAGCACAACAATAACGGGACTGGCATCCGGTACTTACACTTATACAGTAACAAATGCAGAGGGGTGTATTTCATTGCCCTCCTCAGAGATTGTGATCAATGCTCAGCCACTTACTCCCTCAGCACCAATAGTAGGTACTATTACCCACCCAAGCTGCACTCTTGTAACAGGAAGTGTGGTACTCAGTGGACTGCCTTCAACAGGTACCTGGACAATTACCACCAGCCCGGGGGGAGCAACAACAACAGGAACCGGGACATCTGGTACTGTAACAGGCCTTGCACCAGGCCTTTATACTTTTATAGTAACAAGTTCAGATGGATGTACTTCAGTACCATCAACAGCTGTTGTTATCAATGCCCAGCCACCTTCACCTGATGCTCCGACACATACAATAGACTGCTCGCTTGGTTTTGGCAATGCAATTGTAACTGTAATAAGTCCAACCGGGTCAGGGCTGTTATACAGTTTGGATGGTGGCCCATATCAGTCCGGTACATCCTTCAGTGGTATAGCTAACGGATCTCATACTATAACTGTAAGGAATTCTTACGGATGCACAACGATAGGTCCAAGCTTTGATGTATCATGCGGATGTACAAACCCACCAACGCTCTCACTCAGCAGCACAACGGGCAGCACATGCGGTATTACACCAAGAACTGTCACCGGGAATTCGTTCGGGGGAAGTGCAACAGCCGTGACTATTACAGAGAATGGATCAGGGAGTGTAACACCATCTTCATCCACTACATCCCCGTTCTCATTTACATACACCCCGGCTGCAGCTGATGCAGGAAATGTTGTTACAATAACAGTAACGACAAATAATCCACTAGGATCGCCCTGCGCAGCAGTATCTCTCAACTATGCCTTAACTGTTAACCCTGTTCCCGAGGCGCCCACAGTTGGTACGATTACTCAACCATCATGTGACGTTGCCACAGGCAGTGTAGTATTATATGGATTGCCGTCATCAGGTACGTGGACATTAACGCGCAGCCCTGACGATGAAATTACAACAGGAACAGGTACCAGCACAACGATTACAGGTCTTTCACAGGGTACTTATACATTCACTGTGACCAGTGCTGGAGGGTGTACATCGGCATCATCTGGCAATGTGGTTATCAATGAACAGGCGCAAACACCATCAGCCCCATATGTAGAATCGGTAACTCATCCAACCTGTGCATCATCAACAGGAAGCGTTGTACTCGGCGATTTACCATCAACGGGTACATGGACTGTAAGAAGAACTCCCGGTTCAGTGACTAATTCAGGTACAGGAACAACCACCACAATCACAGGTATTATGGAAGGAACGTATACATTTACTGTTACCAATTCCTATGGGTGTACGTCACCGCCTTCAGAAGAAGTGGTCATTAATCCTCAGCCTGAAACACCATCAGGACCATCTGTTGGTACCATAGTCCCTCCAACCTGTTCTGAACCAACAGGTAGTGTGACACTGTTCGGATTACCATCAGACGGTGACTGGATGCTGACACAATACCCCGGCACAATAACAACCTGGGATACCGGAACCAGTATAACCATCACAGATCTTGATCCGGGTACATATAACTTCACGGTCACAAATGAAGCAGGTTGTGTATCAGTACCGTCTGAAAATATTACAATACCCATGCAACCACCCACACCGTCGGCTCCGGTTATCGGAACTGTCACACAACCAACCTATGCTATACCGACGGGTAGTGTAGAACTGAGAGAACTCCCATATTATGATGCATGGATAATAACAAGAGATCCCGGAAATGTTACTACTTCCGGTGAAGGTCCAACCACAGTCATTACCGGTCTTGAGCCTGGCGTATTTACATTCAGGGTAACCAATGAATATGGTTGTACATCGCTTAGATCAGAAGAGGTGACTATATCAACACCCGGAACACCGACATTGGTAATAACCAATCCTGCACCAGTGTGTTTTCCTGCAACTGTTGATATCACAGCAGAAGAGATTACAGCAGGATCTACTCCCGGACTTACGTATACATACTGGGAGGATAGCGAAACAACAGTAGAATACCTGACACCCACAGAAGCCACTGTTGGCACATACTATATCAGGGGAACAACGGTATCAGGATTCTTTGATATTAAGCCTGTGACTGTGACCGTGGTAGCACCACCTGTGGCAAATGCAGGATCTGACCAGGTTTTGAATTATGTGTTTGAGACACAGCTGAATGCATATCTTGGAGATGAGGATAAAGGAACCTGGCAAGTGATTAAAGGTACAGGTCAAATCGAAAATGATACAGTACCTGTCACTTCAATAACTAGTCTCTCCCTGAATGAAAACCTCCTTCGCTGGACAGTTACAAATGGGGTCTGCGCACCCGTGGCGGATTCTCTTACCATATTTGTAAATGATATAGTTATACCAACACTTATTACCCCCAACCTTGATGGCAGAAATGATTATTTTATTTTGCGGGGGATTGTGACACTTGGCCAAACGGAATTACTTATTTTTGACAGGAGGGGAGTCCTTGTGTATAAGAATACTGATTACGACAATAGTTGGAATGGAGTTGATCAGAAAGGCAATCCTCTTCCTGATGACACCTATTTTTACTCTATCAGGCCAGCGAAAGGACAACCTTATAATGGATACATTGTAATAGAAAGATAATATGAAAAAAATTATTCTGACATTTTCGATTTTGCTTTTAATAGCTAAAGCAGGTGTCGGACAGACAAATCCGACCACCAATCAGTATGTTTTAAACCCTATGTCGATAAATCCAGCATATGCCGGAGAGTCTGGAGCTTTGAATATTTCAACATTTTATGGGAGGCAATGGGTTGGCGTTGATGGATCACCTACAACAATAATATTCAGTGCTGATGCTCCATTTGCAGATAAAAAGCTTGGCCTCGGTTTAATGATTATAAGCGACAAAATTGGAGTAACTAAGGAAAATCAACTAGCATCCAGTTATGCTTATAAGATAGGACTGAAGGATGGCATTCTTTCATTAGGGTTGGGTGCTGGCATTGTTATGACAAATACTGCATTTTCAGATCTGATAGTGTTAGACCCCGGAGATGAGATATATCTAACGAATTCAAAAACATATATAGTACCTAACTTCAGTTTTGGAATACATTATTCTAAAAATAGTTTCTTTGCAGGTTTGTCAGTACCGAAACTACTAAACTATAGTTTTGATTTCACCAAGAATAAATATGTGTTCGATAATAGTATCCGGAATTATAGTTACCTTCTAAATACAGGATATATTTTTAATGCCAGTGAGAAGTTTAAGATATTCCCATCACTGCTACTGAGATTATCTTCAGTACCGTCTGAGTCGAAGTTTCAGTATGATATAAATACTCATATCTGTTACTTGAATAAATTCTGGATTGGAGGCTCATACAGGAATAAGAGAACTATTGCAACGATGTTTCAAATTCAACCTAATGATCAATTAAGAATTGCCTATACCTATAATTTTGAATTAAGTCAACTTGGAAAATATAGCAAAGGTTCTCATGAGATTATGCTCAGGTATATTTTACGGTATAATGTAGATGCACTTAATCCTCTAATCTTTTAATTGTAATTGCTAGTAATGAAATTAAGAATATTTTTGGCCTTCGTTATCTCGACAATGATTCATTTGAGTCTGTCAGGGCAGAAAGAGACATATATCGTTGAAAAAACGTCATTTAGCTCTGATAAGTTTGATGAATTTTCACCGGTCTGGTTTCAGAATGGATTAGTATTTTGCAGCAACAGGAACAGTAATCCTTTTCTAGCTTATTCAGATTCACGTAGCAGGAGTATGATAAGAATGTTTTATGTTGATACGATTCCAGGAATAGAGTGGAAAAAATACAGTGAGTTCGCAAAAGAGATACAAACAAAACTGAACAACGGTCCTGTCACGTTTAGTTCCTCAGGAGATACTATATATTATTCCAGGAACAGGATAGTCGATGGAGATGTTAAAAAGCTCTCTGGATACAGGAATAAACTTGGTCTCTTCTCATCGATATATAATGGGCAAGAATGGACAATAGTCAGGGAGTTCAGATTTAATAGCGAATGGTACAATATTACAGCACCATGCCTGTCCCCGGATGGGAGAAAGTTGTACTTTGCATCTGACAGGCCTGATGGTTACGGAGGAGCAGATATTTACTACTGCCGGATGAGAAATGGTTACTGGGAAGAACCGATAAACCTTGGCCCACTAGTTAATACCAGTGGTAATGAGTCATATCCATTCATTAATGAAGTAGGTGAGCTATTTTTCTCATCTGACGGTCATCCGGGAATGGGAGGAAAGGATATTTTTGTTACAAAGGCAAAAACCAGTAATGGATGGTATCCTCCAATAAGGCTGGATGCTCCGATTAACTCAGTTTATGATGATTTTGGCATTATTACTAACCCTTTGATGACCGGGGGATATTTTTCTTCGAACAGGGGAGAGACATTAGACTTATATAGATTCAAAACGGGTAGGCGCCAGGTCTGGTTTACCGAACCCCAGAAAAAGAACCAGTATTGTTTTACCATTTCAGACACCGGATCAATTTCTATTGACACTCTTAGTCTTCAGTATGAATGGAATTTCGAGGATAATTCAAAAATGCACGGAGCAAACGTGGAACATTGCTTCCCTGGACCGGGCAACTTCAGGGTTGAACTTAATATTACCGACAGTGCAACAGGAAACCTTTTCTTCCATAAGTGTACATACGATATTGAGATCGTTGATTATGATCAACCGTTTATCACATCAGCGGATTATAGTTTTATAGATCAGATACTTGATTTTGAAGGACTGAAGTCCTACTGTCCGGGTTATATAATTGAAAACTATTTCTGGGACTTTGGAGATGGGACCTTTGACACCGGGGAAAGGATCAGCCATATATTCAGTGAAAGCGGAGAGTATGATGTTAAACTAGAGCTGACACTTAAGTCAAAGACAAGCGGCAATTTTTTTAAAAGAGCTGTTTCAAAGAAGGTTAAGGTATTCAGTAATGATCAGGAGAGATCTGCATATTTGAGAGGTCAACCTGTTAGGGAGCAAGAATTTATAGACATCGGTAGTCATAAGAATGTTAGTATCAGCAACTCTTATCCTGCTGAAGAATATTACGGGCAGCCAGCAATGTTCAGGGTTGAAATACTATCATCACCAGACAGGATTACCCCTGACAACTTGTATTTTAGTAATATTCCTGCACAATACAATATAAAAGAAATATTTAATAAGGAGGATAATAGCTACAGTTATTCCGTTATAGAGCAGACGAGTTTGATGGCAACTTATCCAACATACCTTAAGATGATCTCCTTAGGGTATAAGGAAGCAATGGTAAAGCTTTATGTACTTAATGATCCGGCTGAAAAGGAATTATATTATCTTAAGCAAAGGTACGGTGTGCTCAGTGAGTTGTATTTTGATGTGGATAACAGGCTTTTAACAAACTCTTACCTTTTGCTGAATAAGGTTGCCAAATTGATGAATGATTATCCTGAAATATATGTGGAGATTGGGGTTCATACTGATAACCTCGGATCTTCAAACTATAATTTATCAATATCCCAAACCCGGGCACAATTGTTGGTTGATTATCTCGTTAGTACCGGAATGGATCGAGACAGAGTTTTTGCAAAGGGTTATGGTGAGGCCCAACCGGTTGCTTCAAATTCGCGTGAAAGAGGAAGAAGGTTAAACCGTAGGATTGAACTTACTATATCAAAATAATAATGATTGACAGATACTATAAATTGAAAGGTCTTCTCAGACGGAAAGTCTTAAGAATATTTCTCAGGTATAATCTTCCAAGGTGGGTGGTATTCACTGTTGATAATATTATAGTATTCCTTCTTTTCCTGTTTTCGTACCTGGTACGCCTTAACTTCGCTTCCGAAGAGATGAATATTGTATATACCACTGTACAGGGACTAATTGTATCAGGTATATATATGATATTTTCACTGGTATTCAGGTCATATGCCGCGATTCTCAGGCATACAACACTCACAGATGTTACATTATTATTTATTGTTACAACAACATCTTTAATTGTTACTACAGGTTTATCAATAATAAGCAGGATTTTTGAATGGAGCGAATATTTTACGATCCCTATATCTGTTATTCTTATTCATTATGTGTCTGTAACAGTAATCCTGTTTTTCATCCGGCTGTTAGTAAAGATTATTTTCCGCTTTGCCACCAGGAACAAGAGAACAACAAAGAAGGTGCTTATATACGGAGCAGGAGAGATGGGTTTTATTGTCAAACGTGTTATACTGAGTGATCCTACTGCTGGCTTTGAGGTTGCTGGATTTATTGATGATAACAGGAGACTACAGGGATTCAAGATCAACGGGATACCGGTATATGGACCTGAAATATTCACCAATAATTTCATTCTTAAGAATAGGATTAATACACTGATAATTGCCATCAGTAATATTTCACCAGCAAGGAAAAGTGAGATAATCAAGGGAGCGATGGACTCCGGTCTTGAAGTTCTTGAAACTCCCTCTATTGATAATTGGCTTCAAGGCAGGCTTGAGGTAGGCCAGTTGCGGAAAGTAAAACTGGAAGACCTGCTTGGAAGGGATCCAATAAGACTAAACATGGAGCTGATCGCCCTGGGCTTAAATAATAAAACAATACTTGTTACGGGTGCTGCCGGATCGATAGGCTCTGAGATAGTCCGTCAACTTGCACGGTTTAATATTAAAAATGTTATACTGGTTGATCAGGCTGAAACACCAATGTTCCATCTTAAAAATGAGCTGGAGTCGAAATACAGGAATTTGAATTTTAACTTATTACTGGCAGATGTGACAAACCATGAAAAGATGGAATTAATTTTCCGTCAGTTTCATCCGGAAATAGTATTCCACGCTGCAGCATATAAGCATGTTCCATTAATGGAAGATCATCCTCATGAAGCCTTAAGGATTAATGTTGGAGGCACAAAAACTATTACCGATCTTTCAGTGAAATACGAAGTTAGTAAATTTGTAATGGTATCATCAGATAAATCAGTGAATCCTGCAAATGTAATGGGAGCAACCAAACGTCTCTGCGAGATTATTGTACAAAGCAAAGCACAGGAGGGAGGAGTTAAAACCCAATTCGTAATTACCCGGTTTGGGAATGTACTGGGATCAAGTGGTTCTGTAATACCACTTTTCCGTAAGCAGATAAGTGAAGGTGGACCTGTAACAGTTACCCATCCTGAAATAACCAGGTATTTTATGACCATTCCTGAAGCCTGTGAACTTGTATTAGAGGCAGGGTTTATGGGTAAAGATAATGAAATTTATGTTTTTGATATGGGAGAACCTGTTCCGATTGTCGACCTCGCCTATCAAATGATAAGACTTTCAGGATTGGTTCCTGAAAAAGATATTGAAGTTATTTTCACAGGTTTAAGACCAGGGGAAAAACTGTTTGAGGAATTATTGAATGACAAGGAAAACACCCTGCCAACTCATCACCCAAAAATAAAAATTGCCAAGGTTGAAAAGGTTACTGGTTCGACTCAGCTTAAAGCTATGGATGAAGTATTAAATAAACTATATACTCTCTCTAAACAAGAGGTAGTCAATGCAATTAAAGAAATGGTTCCGGAGTATTTATGCAGTAATGGTAAGTATAATGGGGCATTGAAGATTGGTTCTCGGAATAAACTGGAACCTGGAAACGTTAAACTGGCCAAAAGTACCGAATCTTCACCACGGGAATCCCTGCCTAACCGGTCAACGGCGGCCAAAGCCTCTGGCGACGGCTTGCAGGCAAGCCCGAAAAAGCAATAGCTTTTTCGTAAAAAACTAGAAACAATAAACAAGAAATAATTTCATATGAAAAAACATCATGCAATTGTCATTTGTTTATTATCAATAATTTTGATTTTGAACTCATGTGTTACCCGTCAGAAGATGACCTACCTGCAGTATGTGGAAAGCTTTGAAGTTTCTGAAATGCCGATTTACGATACAAGGCCTTCAGTTACTCCGAGTGCTTATAAGATAATGCCTTACGATATCCTGTATATCAGGGTAGTAACCCCGGACCCTCAATGGTCGGAAATATTTAATCCATTAACCGGAGGCACAGCGGGTGCCATGACTCCAGAGAGTGCTTCTTTATATGGATATCCTGTAAGTATTGATGGCTTCATTGAGATCCCTTATGTGGGTAAGCAGGAAGTGGTCGGCAGAACACTCTTTGAAATAAAAACCGAACTGGATTCGACTTTTCAAAGTTATGTAAATGATGCAGTGATAACAGTCAGACTGGTAAATAATCATGTGAGTATAGTAGGGGAGGTTGCCCGGCCCGGGAGGTACATCATAAACAAGGACCGCATAAATGTGTTCGAAGCCCTGTCATTGGCTGGCGACATGACTGAATACAGTAACCGCCAGAACGTCCAGTTAATACGACCATCACCGTTTGGGCCGATGGTAAAGGATTTCAATCTTATAGACAGAAGCATTCTGTCATCCGAGTTTTTCTACATAATGCCTAACGATGTCATATATGCACCGCCCATGAAAGGAAGAACCTTTCAGATGAACGCTTCAATATATTCTATGATCCTGAGTTCAGTTGCTACATTTTTTACATTAATGGTTCTTTTCAGATAGGCTAAATAACTAAAATGAAAATCAACCAAATTTCAGCCTTATGAATTGAAATCTTAATAAAGGATAAATTACAAATTGACATTTAAATATTCTTAACCCAGATCAAATAACTATATAATACTGTGCTTATGACAAATATAAACGATAACAAAAAGGAACTACAGAACAAATTGCCTCAGCAGGAGAGTGGGTTTAATCCATTGATGATCCTTATTTTAATAAGAGATAACTGGTATTACATAATCCTAGGCCTCATAATAGCCTTAATTATTGCCCGTTTTTATATCGGTCATACTTTGCCGGTTTACAGGGTGTCAGCCACAATTCTTATAAATGAGCAAGAGGAAAGAGCCCTTGCGAGTAATGAACAACTTTTACAGGGAATGGGACTCCCGGGCGGCATGAGAAACCTGGATAATCAGATAATGATCCTTACCTCAAAGAGTCTTACAGGAAGAGCATTGGAAGAGCTCCCTTTTGAAATTGAATATTACTTTAAGACAATAAGAAACCGGCTACCGTTATATCCGGAAACACCAGTAAAACTTATATTTGACAATGAAATCACATTTCCAAGGGACATGGAATTTTCAATCATCTATCTTGGTGATAATATGTTCAATCTTGAATGTGAAAATGTTTATTCTGAGTTTCAAAAAAAGGCTTTATTTGGTGAGATCATTGAATCTCCATGGGGTAGCTTCCGTATCGAATGCGTTGACCGTGAATGGTTTAATTATAATGAGGATGAGGAGTTTCATTTTGTAATTCATAGCCCCGCATCATTGGTAGACTACTTCAATAGGCGGATTAACGTCGATTTATTGTCAAGATCAGGATCTATTCTGGAAGTAAGTATACAGGGAACAAACAGTGCAAGGGATGTAGATTTTATCAATAAGCTTTTGGAAGTTTTCCAGGACATTTCCCTGGACAAGAAGAATTCAGAGGCTTTAAGAAGGGTACAGTTCATTGATGAACAGATTGTTGGAATATCTGATTCCTTGCTAATTACCGAGAATAAACTCCAGGATTTCCGTTCAGCAAACAGGGTGATGGACCTTTCTGCACAGGGGCAGGCAATAATTGAGGAGTTAACTCGTCTTGAAAATCAAAAGGCTAGCCTTAACCTTGAAGCTGACTATTACGATTACCTGGCAGACTACCTGGCGAAAGATATAACCCAGGAATTACCGATTGTACCTATAAGTATGGGTATTAATGATCCAGGGCTTACAAGACTCGTGGAGAACCTTGCTGGCCTACAGGGACAGTTGCTAAATGAAGGCATAGGTGAAAAGAATCCCATGCAAAATCTCCTGGAGCAGAGGGTACGCAGTACAAAAGATGCCCTCCTTGAAACACTTAATGGCCTCAGAAGGGCAAATAGCCTGGCGAGGTCTGAGAACCAGAAACAGATTAGCAGGGTAAACAGGCAGGCGTCTGCTTTACCTGTTACTGAACGGCAGCTACTGGGGATTGAAAGGCAGTTCAGACTGAATGATGAATTATACACATTCCTTCTTGAAACCAGAGCAGAGCAACAAATGCAAAAGGCGTCCAATACGGCCGACAGCGAAATTATTGATCCTGCAAGAGAAGAATTTAGCTACCTTGTTGCACCTAACCCGATAAGAGTCTATTTTGTCGCGTTGTTTGCAGGCTCCGGCATACCTTTTTTGATAATATTTTTATTTTTCATGCTTAATAAGAAACTTAAGGAAGAAGATATCAGAAAAATCAAAAACATCCCTATTATTGGCAATATTCCGCACAGTACCGGTAAAACAAATACCATAGTTTTTGATTACCCTAATTCGGGTGTAGCCGAGGCTTATCGTATGCTCAGGTCGAAGTTGCAGTTCTTTACACAGGAAGCCAAAGCCACGGTAATGTTGGTGACTTCATCAATGCCTAAAGACGGGAAAACTCATACAGCAATAAACCTGGCCTCTGTTTATAGCCTGCTGGGCAAGAAAACAATCCTTGTAGGTTTTGACCTGAGGAAGCCAAAAATATTTGAGGATTTTGGTCTTCAAAATGATAGGGGTATTTCAACATGGCTGATAGGTAAAGACAAGTTAGAGGATATCATACAGGAAACACAGTATGAAAATTTATCGGTAATTACGGCAGGACCTATTCCTCCAAACCCCTCAGAACTTACCGCGCTGGGAAAAACTAATGAACTGTTCCAGTTATTGAAGAAGAAGTATGATTATATAATAGTTGATTCTTCCCCCATAGGATTTATTTCTGATACAGTCCACGTGGCTACACAATCAGATGTATGCCTGCTTGTAGTCAGGCCGGGTCAAACCCTGAGAGATATGCTTGACATAACTTTAAAAGAAATGAGTGCAAACGGTCTGAAAGGAATAGGCTTAGTATTAAACGACATTCAATCAGATAAAAAGCATTATGGTGATAAATATGGTTATACTAACGATAAGAAGAAAATAAGATTGTTTCCAATTGATCCATCTAAATTAAATCCATTTAAAAGAAAGAAAGCGGAATCTGAGCAAGTATAATTTTATAATAATTATACAAACTAAATTATCGACCATATTTTGATGAACCCTGTTCTGATTGATCTGCCAAAGTTTTTGGATCTACGTGGCAACCTGTCGTTCATAGAGGAAGATACCCATTTGCCATTTAAGATAAGGCGCGTTTACTGGATTTATGATGTACCCGGTGGCGAGCTTAGGGGAGGTCATGCATTCAGGGAAACTGAGGAAATGATTGTGGCACTGTCGGGCAGCTTTGATGTGGTTTTGCATGATGGTGCCGAGGAATATCGATTTTCTCTCAACAGGTCCTATTATGGTGTGTTTGTTCCAAAGATGATATGGCGTATGCTTGAGAATTTCTCAACAAATTCCCTGGCTCTGATAATTGCCTCAACAGATTATGATGAAACAGATTATATCCGGGACTTTGAAGAGTTTAAAATGCTGAGAACTCAATGAATAGATATGTATCAGATATTCATAGCTGCAACGTAGTGGAGCTTACAAAAATTCATAATCCAGCCGGTAACATTACTATTATTCAGAATGGTGGCCACCAGCCATTTGATGTCAAAAGGGTATATTACCTTTATGACGTGCCTGGTGGTTCAGAAAGGGGAGGTCATGCTCATAAAGCATTGTATCAACTTGTAGTGGCAGCAAGCGGTTCATTTGATATAATACTTGATGATGGTAAAAACAAGAAGATTGTTCAGCTCAACAGACCAAATTTTGGATTACTAGTTGTCCCTGGAATCTGGAGAGAAATTGTCAATTTCTCTTCCGGTGCTATCTGTCTGGTATTAGCATCAGAAAAATATGTGGAAGATGATTATATACGTAACTATTCTGAATTTAAAAAAATGAAAGAATCCTGAGATGCTGATTGAAGTAGATTCGAAAACATATGGCAGATATTTTCCAACTAATCCACATCCCTTTATTTCTGAACCATTTATTGAACTCAATAAAGGAAAGACTCAAAAAATAGTACGCTTAGTTGAGAATGGTGACAGACCAGAACTCGGATTGATTGCCGGACTAAACAACGGAACTCTTCAGTCTCCCTTTTCAGCTCCTTTTGGAGGATTTCATTTTCGAAAAGAAATTGTGTATATAAGTGAAGTTGATAATTATATTGCCTCATTGAAGGAGTATATTATATCGCAGGGAATACAGGGAATTGAAATTACTCTGCCCCCCGATATTTATCATGCTACATTTAATGCTAAAACCGTCAACTCATTAATTCGTAATGGATTCCAGCAGGCGCTTCCTGAAATAACAAATTGGGTAAATCTTCACCAGTTTCATGATAAGTTTACCCAGAGAAACAGCAGGGAGTATTACAGGCAGGCAATAAGAAATGAGCTTTCTTTTAGTTTAGCTTCTGACCAGGCAGATAAAAAGGAGATTTATGATCTTATTTATCAGAACCGGGCTAAATTTGGCAGACCGATTTTCATGACTTTGAAAGATATATTGGACACGGGTAACCTGTGGCCGGCTGATTTCTTCAAAGTAACCGGGGATGATGGAACAATTTTGGCCTCGGCAATCTTTTACCGCAGCCATCCGGATATAGTTCATGCTGTTTTCTGGGGTGACAATGAAATTGGACGGCCATTAAGAGCAATGGATTATTTAGTTTTTAACCTCTGGTCTTATTACAAAGAACTGGGCTTCAAACATATAGATCTAGGGATATCAACTGAGGACGGTATTCCAAACGAAGGACTATTACGATTTAAGGAAAGTCATGAAGCGACATCTGCCTTAAGATACACATTCATTTGGCAGGCTGATATGAGCCAATAGTAGCTAGCCAATAATAATAAAATAAAAACCAATGTTTGTTATTAATCCGGATCCTTATAGCTTGCCCTGTTACAGAATAGGGCCTTTTCAAACACGTGATTTATCAATAAATCATTGTCTCCCGGATAGTGACCTTATAGATGACTATTTTAAGGAGAGGTTTGGGAATAAAGACTTTATTTATACTGTAAATGGTCGTAAAGCGATTAATATCGCATTAGGATTATGTAACCTTAAAAAAGATGACGTTGTAACGATCCTTACAACCACTGAAAATTTTTATATAAGCGGTTGTGTTACAAAGGAAATTGAGAAGTACTGTAAATGGTCGCGTAATATATTACCTGAAACAAAAGTTTTATTAGTAAATCACGAATTCGGATATCCTTATAATGAGCTTCAGAAGCTTAAAGATCACAAATTACCGATAATAGAAGATTGTGCACATTCTTTTTTTTCAAGAGATACCGGTGATACTATTGGTAATGTGGGTGATTTTGTTATCTACAGCTTTCCTAAAATGTTTTCTTTGCAAATCGGAGGATTACTGGTATCAAATATTCCCAACAAACTGGGAAAAAAGAATCATATTGGTATTAATGAACTGAGGCATGTAAAAAATGTTCTTTCATCGCAAATAAATTCTAAAGAAAAGATCATCAGGGATAGATTTTCCAATTATAAGTATTTAAGAGATAAATTTGAGTCATTGGGTTTTACGGGAAGGTTTCAATTAGACGATGGAGTTGTCCCTGGTGTTTTCATGTTCAGTACTGATGGGCACATGATAGATCTGCCTGAATTAAAGAAATACTATTATGCTCACGGTGTTCAATGCAGCGTATTTTATGGCGAAAATGCTTTTTTCATCCCTGTGCACCAGAATTTAAGTGAACAGGATATGCAGTATTTTTATGAAATAATTGAATCATTTATTCATACAGAAGGTTCTGATGAGTTGGACCTTAACTCAATTAAATGATTAAGTTTCTTGATATACAAAAAATCACTGCAAGTTTTGAGCCTGAACTCTCCAGTGCTATTAACCGTGTTATCAGAAGAGGTTGGTTCTTGCTGGGTGAAGAGGCCAGTGGTTTTGAGAAAGAATATGCTGAGTATATCGGATCCAAGAATTGCGTAGGTGTTGCAAACGGGCTTGATGCCCTGCGTCTTATCCTAAAAGCCTGGATTGAAATGGGGACCATAAAGGAAGGCGACGAGGTAATTGTTCCGGCTAATACATATATTGCATCGATCCTGGCGATTACCGATAACCGTCTTAAACCGGTGCTTGTTGAGCCAGATATCAATACATATAATCTCAATATTTCGTTTGTTGAGCAAAATATAACCCCGCGCACGAAGGCGATCATGGTAGTTCACCTTTACGGACATGCCTGTTGGTCAACTCAACTAGAGGAAATTGCTAAAAAATACAATCTGAAGATTATAGAGGATAATGCGCAGGCAGCAGGAGCCATGATTGCACAGGGCACAGAGACCAGGGTAAAAAGAACAGGTTCACTTGGTGATGTAGCAGGTCACAGTTTTTACCCAGGCAAAAACCTGGGGGCCCTTGGTGATGGTGGTGCAGTTACAACTGATGATGACGAACTTGCTGGAGTTATAAGGGCTCTAGCTAATTATGGTTCTTCTAAAAAGTATATAAATGATTACAAAGGGTTAAACTCGAGGATAGACGAGATCCAGGCAGCAGTCCTTCGTGTCAAACTCCCCCGTCTTGATGCCGATAATCAGCGCCGCCGTGAGATTGCACAATATTACCTTGAAAACATAAAACACCCTGACATTACCCTACCTCAACTCAATAGCTCTGAGTCGAATACTGACCTGCGCCCTGAGTTCTGCGCCCTGAGCCATGTCTGGCACCTCTTCGTCATCCGCCATCCCGACAGAGATAAGCTACAAAAATACCTGACTGAGAAGGGCATTCAGAGCCTTATTCACTATCCAATCCCACCTCATAAGCAGAAAGCATATAAAAACTGGAATCAACTTTCTTTACCAATCACCGAGAAAATCCACAGGGAAGTACTAAGTCTGCCTATTAGCCAGGTTATTCCCCTAAATGAAGTTGAAAGAATAATTACCTTAATAAATCAGTTTGAGACTTAGTGAGTAATAACCAATCTCCACCTTATAAGTTGACTGGTAAAGATAAACCAGAAACATTGGACCTGGAAGGAGTAAAATTGGATCTGGAAGGTGAAACTTTGAGTCTGGAGCAGGGAGTATTGAATACAGAGCAATCTTCTTACCGCCAAATTTTTAAAGCAACTTCACTTTTCGGTGGAGTTCAGGTTTTCCAGATACTTATTGGCATTGTCAGAGTCAAGTTTGTTGCAGTACTACTTGGGACAACTGGTGTTGGTATTATGGGACTACTCAATGCCCCTGTGGATCTGATCATATCAATTACCGGACTTGGAATATCTTTCAGCGCTGTGCGTGATATCTCCGAAGCTCATGGAACAGGTGACCAGAACAAAATCGCAGTAGCTATTAAAACACTTCGTCGCTGGTCGTGGTTTACCGGGATGCTGGGAGCAATTGTGACTATTTCGCTTGCCCCTCTTTTAAGCCAATGGTCATTCGGTAACCGGGAATATACATGGGCTTTTGTATGGCTTTCGATAACTCTATTATTGTATGCAGTAAGTCGTGGACAATCCGCAATATTACAGGGAACCCGTAGATTAAAGGATATGGCAAAAGCGTCTGTTATTGGCTCAGCCTTGGGCCTGGTAACTTCCATTCCTTTATACTACTGGTTTGGTCTTAAAGGAATTGTACCGGCTATACTAATTACTTCTGTTACCGGGCTGTTTCTATCCTGGTACTTTTCACGCAGGGTCGAAGTTAAAAAGATTGCATTTTCAATTAAAGAGACTTATGCTTCAGGTCTTAATATGGCAAAGCTGGGCATATCTATGACCCTTGCAGGATTTGTGGCCTCCCTGTCAAGATATGTTTTAAATGCATTCATAAGCAACATAAACGGAATTGATCAGGTTGGATTGTATAATGCAGGATGGGGAGTTGTTGGTCAATATACCGCGATTATTTTTGCAGCCATGGCAACGGATTATTTCCCTCGTCTCTCATCCATTCAGGCTGATAATGATAAGGTAAAAGCACTTGTCCGGCAACAGGCTGAGACTGCTATACTTATAATGACACCTCTTCTGGGTCTCTTAATTGTTGCGATGCCTTTGGTTGTCCGGGTTCTTTACACTCCTGCTTTCATGCCAATTGTTATGTTTGCTAATCTCATCCTTCTTGGTATGCAGTTTAAAGCAACATCATGGGCGATGGGTTATGTTTACCTGGCAAAAGGGAATGGACGTTTGTTTCTGATTTTAGAAATCATTTCCGGAACGGTTATACTGGTTCTGAATATGGTTTTTTATTATTTCTTTGGTCTTAATGGTTTAGGGATTTCATTCATTTTGTCGTATATATTTGGTATGATTCTTGGCTACAGTGTTTTAAGGTGGAAATATGATTTTAGTTTTCCTGGTAAATTTTACAGGAAATTATTTATTGCTTATGGATTTGTTGTAGCTATCTTCCTTACCGTTTTTATTCCTGATACTGTATACAAATATATTGCAGGTATATTAGTCCTGCTGTTTGCAACCTCGTTCTCATTGATTAAGCTGAATGAGTTAATGGATCTGAAGTCATTTATCTCAGGTATATTTAAGAAATAGATTATATTCCAATTTAAAGTAGTAACAATTAATAATTTACATGAGCTCCCTCGTCTCTATTATCATTGTCACCTACAATTCTTCCCAATTTGTTACAGAAACTCTTGAGAGTGTTTCACAACAAACATGGAAGGGAATAGAACTAATCATAACTGATGACTGCTCGGAAGATGACACGGTTGAAGTATGCCGTAACTGGCTTAATGAGAATGAGAACAAGAATAGATTTTTTCGTATTGAAATTATTAAATCAGGGAAAAACTCCGGTGTCCCGGCAAATGCAAATCGTGGATTAAATGCCGCAACAGGAGATTGGATGGCTTTTCTTGCTGGAGATGATACTCTCAAGACAGATTATATACGGGATAACATGACATACATTGCTTCCAGGCCCGAAATTAAAGTGCTATTATCCGGTATTGAGGTATACCAGGATACATTTGAACCTCAAAATTTGCTTAAAACGACCCCCGAAGATGCTTATAACCAGCATAGCATTGTGACCCCTGGCAGAAGTGCTGATTCTCAATACAGGATGTTATTACTCCATGACAGGATCCACTACACCCCTTCATTGTTTATTCACAGGGAGGCTCTTCTTTCTGTGGGAGGTTTTGATGAAAGGTTCAGATTACTGGAAGATTATCCCTTATGGTTGAATCTTACAAAGAACGGTTATAAACTTTATTTCATGGACAAAGTTACTGTGAATTACCGCCGGCATTCAAAATCTATCTATAATGCCGGTAACGGTTACCTGATCGAACCTAATTATTTTCTAGAAGAGGATTTCCGGAAGATATACACCTATCCTAATATGCCTGTTGATATCAGGCTGAATAAACGCTTTTTCTGGTATGTTTCACAGATATTCCGCTGCAACTGGCTAAACAGGGACACAAAGCCAAACAGATTTCTCCTGTCTCTTCTTACCATATACCTGAACCCATTTAAATACTTTATCATGATAAAAAAACTACTTAACAAGAATCTGCAAAACAATGAATTCTATATTTGAAAATTTAAGAATACAGGAGCCCCGATAACTAATCTAAAATCTGGAATTTTTAATCATAAATCATGAAACACCTCTCGGTCATCATCCCCATGTACAACGTAGAACCTTATGTTGAAAGGTGTATACGAAGCCTTGAAGACCAGGATATACCCAGGGATGATTATGAGATCATTTGCATCAATGACGGATCACCGGATGACAGCCGCGGGGTTGTTAAACGTATGCAGAAAGAATTTGATAATATTATTTTTATTGACCAGGAGAACCAGGGAGTTTCACGTGCAAGAAACCAGGGCATTGATAAGGCCAGTGGCAAGTACCTTGTATTCATTGACCCGGACGATTATGTTGATGCCGGAAGCTTCGGCCATATATTGAAACATGCCGATAAAAAGGAGGCTCAGGTGTCAATACTTGGATTTACATTTCTATATAAAGATGGGTCAGTACGCAAACGGATCTTAAATGATAACTATACATCACAGGTCAATATGGGTACCAAAACCTACTTCATGATACGGGCTGACGGCCGTACGGACCCTGACAGGATGGTGGCAGTATTATTTGAGACAGATTTTTTAAATCGCAATAAGCTCCGTTATTTACCAAATGTTCCTTATCTTGAGGATGGTGAGTTTATAGCCCGTATTCTCTGCCTGGCTGAACGTTGTATTTTTGATGGATCTTCATTTTATCAACGGACTACACGGCCTGGGTCGGCAACAAATTCGGAACTTTATCGCTCTGATAAAGCCATTAACGGATTTTTGCTGGCAGCAGGAAATTTGAGAAGGTTTCAACAAGAACAAAACCTGAGTGAAGGACAAAGGATTTTTTTAAATCAACCAATATGTAAGTTTGTATTATTAACTTTAAATTCTGCTCTACAGAAACCCTATTTTAAAAATTATAAAAGGATAAGAAAAATATTATTTAGTAATAATTTCAAGAAAATTGAATTAAAAGGTGTAGAAACACCTTACAATTATTTTGTTCATATATATAATTATTTTATGGTAGTATTTCTTTTAAGTGCTCTCTTAAAAGAAATTAAGCAAATAATAAAAGTATTTCTTACAGGCGATAGAAAGATAAACCAGGATCTATGATCATTCCATCTATATATTGAATAATCTTTTATATCTGTTAATATGATTCCCTTTAACAAACCCTATCTTACAGGCAAAGAGATGCATTATATGTACCAGGC
>Ga0114922_10001910_pt1 | contig 19740 bp, 13 predicted proteins | sample AartaG_FD_100975 | JGI IMG/M metagenome (GOLD analysis project Ga0114922, IMG submission 100975) | Deep subsurface microbial communities from Aarhus Bay to uncover new lineages of life (NeLLi) - Aarhus_00045 metaG | ecosystem: Environmental > Aquatic > Marine > Oceanic > Sediment | place...
AACCTTTTATCCATCATCCCGCTACCGGAGAACGAAGGGGTTCGCGTCCGACATTCTGCTTCTGCTCAAAGTTCATCCACATTATGCCATTCTGCGGGACGACGGATAAAACGCTATACGTTACATAAATACATAAAGCCACACATGAATCACGCCAGTTTTACACATGTAAAGATGAGAGGATGGCATCTCAATCAATAGATATTCAATCTCAAAACCTAATGTTTAAAGTTTGCCCCTTGCCTCTCCTCTGCCCTCGTACAAGACCTCCAATCTTACACCGGCAAACGGTGACTCTTCATATCCCGCCACAGGTTCGGCCGTCGGCTATGTTTTTCATGCCATTGGGCCAGAACATGGCCATATGCATCGGGACACAACTCATGGAGCGCTTTCATCCATTGTGCGTGATGGGTATAATCCGACTTATGTGAGTGTGCGGGATCAGGAACGATATAGCGCAGACGGTTCTTCCACACATCCATGGCGGTTGAAAGACAGGTTCCTGCATTCATTTTCTTTAATCCGCTACAACGCGCCTTGCCCAGCAGAGATGTCTCGTGATCTTGTGGAAGGACGATCTTGTAAAAGGTAGGATACTGCTTCTTGAGCTTGCTGCTTTCGGGCAAATCTTTTGTTAATCGTGCAAGCAGGTACCATTGTTTTCCAAAGGTATTGCTGTTCTTCTTTAAACTCGCCAGCCAGGTGTTCAGTTTTTCCAAGAACCATTTCTTTTTCCCTGTTGCACTCAGTTCAGCTTCAATCAACCAGTGTATCCATGTATCGGAGGAGACACGGGCATCCATGTCATAGCGGATGCTCCGCTGGGCCATTTCGGTCTGCCAGTGAGCAAAGAGTGGATCGATTACTCCTTTTACCTGAGGTTTTCGCTGCTTCTTGTATTCACCAATCACGGCATCCCAATCCTCTGGGGCACGAAAAATCACGCTCTGGATTTCTGATGCGGCCTTTCGTTTCGTATCACCCAGTTTCTTGGATACCTTTGCCCATGATTCCAATAGCCCAGAGACATCTTCTCTATTGCCTTCATGGTAGTAACGTCGCTCATCAAGCAACAAGGATTTTTCCGGATACCAAGCTGCCTTGCCTCCCCGGCCCAGGTAACTGGAGAAAGTCTCTACAAGCACCGATTCAGCCTTTTGATAATCGCCCTGATTGAGAGCATCATCAATCAGCGGCCTGCTGTACCGCCAGTTGCGGCCAAGGTGCTTGCGACATGTTTCAAGGTGTCCGGCAGAATCGAATCGCTCCTCATAAAAAAGATTAATCCTGTGCCAGCTTGAATAGACATTGTCGAGATTATACCTGTCGCCATCATCTTTGAAGCACTCATAGATCTCACGGCAAACTTCAGCGGGAAGTTCTGCAAAGAAATCAACGCACTCATCTCCATCCAGACCCACCATGTTGCAGTGGTCTTCAATCTCATAAACCTTATCCAGGAAAGTCTTGCCTGGGAGTGCATGGTTTTGCGACGAAAGCCACAGCCATTTCAACACACAGCGCGTGGCATTTGCCTCCAGGGTGGACTTTTCACCATATTGAACACCCATCCATTCGGGATACGAAGAGATGTTTGAATCTATCTCATCCAAAGCCTGAGAAAACAGATCGGGATCCTTAACCAGATCATAGACGTCATCAATCAGGCCGAGCATGTCCACCGCTATCCGGTCAAGGTCATCGGCAAGGGCAGATCCGTCAAAATAAGGCGGTTCCCAGTGTGCTTCCTGAATGGCATATTTACCCTCTTCATCACCAACATCCAAAACCAGGGTGTCCCAATGGCTCCATAATGAATTCCAGTGCTCGATGGTTCGTTGATCGGAAGCAAGGCGGACAACCTGGGATTTGCCGGTTTTGTGATTGTCCGTTCTCAAAATTTTGTCCACGGTTTCGGCCATATCCGGGTCGGCCTTTTTGAACGTGTCCGCATACCGATTCATATCTCCGGTGGAAAACACAACATCGAGAAGGGAGGCAATTTGGTCCGTGGTTAACGATTCTACCAGGAGTTTGCCGGTATGGTGTTTTACTTTTTTCATTAGTCTTGCTCTTCACTCAAATCCGCATCACCCAGGCCCAGGGGATGATTACCTCGAAGGGGGAGTCTTTGCCGTGCATGTAGCGGGGGGCTTCATATTTGTCCGTGCGACTGAATGCCTTGTTCTCAACAAAGCCGTGGTCTGAGAAAAGAATCAACAGGGTTCGGGATGGGAGATCGCTGAGTCGAAAGGCGAGATCAAGCTCCAGATAGCGAATCACATTGGCAAAAAGAAACGTCAGAGAGCCTTTCTCAGTATGAATTCTTTCGTCGATGCCGCTGACCTTCCATAGAAGCTCCTCAACTTGATTGTCCGGATAGGCTGCCTGAAATGCTTGTTCCAGGTGCGCAAGTTGTGTTGAGGTGTCGGTGGGCTGGTGGGCCCACAGGGCGCCTTCCCGCACAACACGGAAGCGATCTGCCATTTTGCCGAAAAATTTAACTTTGATTGCTTCCCACAGATCCCACCGCATGCCGTCCATGAACAGGTAATGATGCCGGGCATGATCCGGAACCCCCCTTTTCTTTGAAAGGAGAAAGGGGATATCCTGGATCATCACGGGACGCTGCCCGTCTTCTTTTTCCCACTCGGGAAGGGCGCTCTGGTAGAATTCGGAAAAATCCTTTGCCATATCATCGAGCTGTCTTTGTGCCTCTTTAACTTCTTTTCTCAAAAAAGGAGCTATTGGGGCGCCGATCCGATCAAGTTGAGCATAAAGTTCCTGACAAATGTATGGAATGGGGCTCATCGCCTGGACGAAAACCGATTCCCATTTGCGAAACGCCGTTGGCCCGGAACTTTTCGGTGTTTTCAATAAGTCGCGCTTTTGTTTGAAGAGGTGATAATTTTGCAGGGCGCTGACCATTTCTTCTCTCCGCTCCAAGAACGCCGGCCCTGCAACCGGCTTGGCAGCGTTGATACCCCCAGCCACGCCCTCCCCCGTAACATCCGTTCCCAGCAGTCGTTGAAATGCCTCTCGCAAGATTGCAGGAAAGATCGACTCCTTACCGAAAATATCAACAGGAGGCATTGAGGAAAGATTGGACCACAGGCCCTGGGTAAACGAGGTATCTTCCTCTGCGGCACGGACAAGGGCCTCAAAGAGCTCAAGCCTTTTGGACCGAAAGGTACCAGCCAGCTCTGAGAGATCGGTGGCCCGCCGGCGAGTGTCGATTTCCGTTCCGCTTTGAAGAAAAGGAAAGATTTCAAGAATCTTCTCAGGCGCGATATCGTACTGGTCGGCCCAGACACAAGCCAGCATCGCCCTGACAAACGGCCAGTATCCCACTTCACGGAAAAGGGGTGCCAAATGCGAGAATTCTTCCTGTAAAAAGCTCCTGAATTCCTTCTCGACATCGTCAGCGGGTTCATTTTCTCCCCTTCCGATAAAATGCAAAAAGGTGTCTTGTGCGACTTGTCCTTCCTTGAGCCATTCGGCCAGGATTTTCCGGGTCTGGGCCACGGTGTATTTCCGATGGACGAGGCTCTGGTACAACTGATCAAGGTCGCGTTGCACGACAACAACCTTTCCACGGAATGCCTCATTGATGCCCTCAATCACCCGCGGAGTGAGGGCCTGATCCACCTGGTCAAAGAATTCCTCTCCCTCGTGAATGTCGGACTTCAGGAATTGGCGGATGGCATTTGTCTCCTCTTTTTTCCCAACCAGTTCCAATCCCTCTAAGTACGGGATGAGCTTTTCCTGGACGTCAGGAGACTGGAGCATCTCCATGGTCTCCACGATCCCGGTGTCAATCTCCTTTTCCAACTCCCTTACTGGCCTAAAAGATAGACTTTCACCCGGTTGAAACCCGCACGAGCACACAGGCTGGGTCTGAAGGTAGTCCTGGGGCGATTTGAGACAGCGGCACAAAAGCACAGTCGAAAGGCTCTGATCGATGGACCTGCGATTATGCCGGACCGAGATCATCTCGACCTGATCGAGACGTCGAAGGAGATCATAGCGTTTGGAGCGCGTCAGCTTTTCATAAGGGTCAAACTGCTTCCCACCACGGGTGCGATGGTGAGCATCCACATAGGCCCTGAGGTAGTCCTCTTGAAATCTTTGAAACTTCTGGAAAACCGTTTTTAGGGCGTCAGCCGACACAGGAGTAAATTGATCCTGGAAAAATTGTAGTATTTCCTCTCGCAACTTCCCGATAGATGTCCACCCTTTTCGTTCAGGGATGTGCAGCCTCGGATCCGTAATGTACTGATATACGAAAAGGGCACGCTCAGCGTGTTCCAGAAACGCTTTGGCCTGGTTGGCTGCATCGAGTTTTTTTGCAAGGAATGGTTCGTTGTGCGCGGCGCGCAAAAACCGTTCAAGGCCTTCCCTGGAGCCAAGGCTCACCTTAACCTCGTCCCACTGGGAGATCAGAGCCCGGATGTCTTTTTGGATGCGCTCCCAGGGCAGGTTTCTAAAGGCCGGAAACGAGGTCGCCCATTCGATTCTGGAAAGGATGGCTTGAAGATCTTCCACGGCCCCGGCCTTTGTGGATCTGATCTCAGACCACAATTCTTCCTGGGAGGCAAGGGTGATAGGGATCTTTCGGAATTTTTCCGGAACCAGTGCATGGCCGGCAATGGTCTGGCGGAGTTCTTCCCCTAAGATTTCTCCTTTTCCAAGAGCAGTGATTCCCTTAAGCCCGCTTCGCGCGATGTCGTCCAGTCCCTTTCTCTTCATGCCATGGTAGGCGACCAGATGGCCGGAAAAGAGCAGGGCCATGACCAGGATTTCAAACTGAGGCATTAACAGGCCGTAGTCGCCCTTTCTGAAAGTCCAGTAAAGATCGTCCAGGGAAACGGTTTCACTTTCGCCTATCTTGTGGAAAAACCCTTGTGCAAGTTCGTTTCGCCGGGGGTCCACGTGGAGCAAGTATTGGTTTCCCTTTTTCTTGATCAGTCCCATGGGTTTCAAGAGACCCTCCAGCACGTCGCGGATGGCAAACTTGGAACGGTCATCCACGTGGAGCACGCCTGTGGAGAAAAAGTCCTTTAGCATATTGGTCAGTATGCTTGGCGCCAGTGCATCCATGTACGGATGGATGCGATCGTGTCTCGGAAACCGGCGCCCAAGAAGTGGGGGCAAAAACTCAGACAAGAACTTTTTCTGGCTAAGATAACCGATGGGGGAAAGCTCCACCTGCTTTTCGTCACACAGGATCACGCCATGGAAGTAGGCGTGCGTGAACGGTTCGGCAAGCTTGCTCCTGTCTTTTTCTACAACACCCCGGAGATAAGTCACTGCGCGCCGGCTCGTCTCAAAACGTTCCTGCTCCATTTGATCCAGCATAAGTACAGAAGCCAGCATTTCCTTCAGCCAGGGCACGTCCTTTTCCAGGGGAGGAGCGGGAACCCAGAAAAGAAACATCCCGGGGTAGCGCTCCCTGACGAGTGGGAGTAGGTTTTCTCGCACATGCCGGTATTGGCCGTCGCAGTCATGGGTCGTGCCCACAAAGAGATATACATCCTCTTCACTCCTTGCCCACTGCCTGGCAAGCCCTTCCAGTTCGCTATCTGAGACTTCATCCAACTGGCGGAGAAAAAGAATCCCGCTTCTCGTGGTATGCTGCCAGTCAACCGAGACCTTCTGTCGGCCCTCCTCAACCCACCCTCTCAGGGGCAGGTGAGCAGAGTCTGTCATGGCCGCTAATCTTGTGAACAGCCTGCGGTCTTCGGCAAAGATTTCCGAGGCCATATGACGGATCCTCCGGCGCATGATCCCTGCCATATCCGCCTTGAGGTCAATAAAATAATGGCTTTTGAGTGGGTCATCCGCCGTCTCTGCCTGGATATAGGAACCCTCCTTTGATAGCCGCTCCAGGATATCGCCAAGAAATTCGTAGTTGATCTCTGCTTCCATAGGGGTGATCCGAAAAAGGAGCATCTCTGCCATGTGCCGTACCGTGTATTTGAACTTCGCCGGTGAGATGGCAAACAGTATGAGCAGTTTCACAGCGGCCAGAGCAATCTGCTGCTGATCCGGGTCCTGGAAGATCTCAGGTATCTCATCCTGGTAAGTCGCAAAGACCCTTTCCACATATATCTGGCTCTCTGACCGCTCCCGGATACGATCCAGGAAATGGTCGAAGATGACCTCCGGGGTGAGCAGATCATGAGCCGGATGGTCGAGCAATGAGGGTATATGGCGCTCCGGGTCTCCCTTGAGCCTGTAGTGAATAAAGTCCACAACCCCCCGGTGCTCGGAGAAGAGGGGTTTTAGGCGGTCCAGCAGCGTGGAGGTGGCCGGATGGACAGGATAGAGCCGTGAGAAGCGCTCCAGTGTAACCGGAAATGTGGGGAAATACGCCATCAAGCTGTCAAGAATCTCGCCAATCTTTGCCTCAGCCCCTTCCCTGTGGCGGATGAGCCGCTGGGAAACAAGCTCCTCGATATGGGCGCGTCCCAGGTTGAGGCGAATTCGATAACGATCCTTGATCTTGTTGAAGGTCTCCTGGTGGATCTCACCGGTTTCCTCGATCCACTCCTGCAAAGAGGCCACAACCCACAGGGGAAAGGAGGCTGCCTCTTCTCCCAGATACTGAAGAAACCGGATATCCTCGTTGTACGCCCTGGCATCGGGCTTGGATCTGAGAAACTCGGAAAGTTCATCCACCAGAAGAACCATGCCGGCAAACCCGACCCGCCTGCCACTGCGAGGCACGAGCGGGCAGGGATCGCTCAATGTAGCCTTGATCTGCAAGAAGGTCTCCTGCCGGGTTTCCGCACCCTCAAAGGGCCTGCCCAGAAGGTGGCCCAACTCCCTGAAGACGGCGCGGAGGAATATATCCTCCAGGAATTCAGAGCCCCGGTGCTGGACCAGAGATATCTCCACCCCCATGAGACGTAACGGGCGAAGTTTTTTGGCAAAATCGTGAAAGGAGGGCTCCTGCACCAGGACCTGATCCCAGGACTCGGGATGCCTGACGAGCAGGCTTAGCATGCTGAGAAAGTGCGATTTTCCCGAGCCGAAATGTCCCTTCAGGAAAATTCCCCGCCCCTCACGGCTGCACAGGCTTGCAAAGACCGACTTCAGATTGTCTGCCACCTCACCGGTGATCACAAAGGAGTCTGCGATCATCCGGCGCAGCCCAGAGTCCCTGAGGTCCTGCAACTGGATGACGGTCCTGATCTCCGGTACCTCGACCAGGTCTTGGATCAGTAGGTTTTTTGGTTTATTATTGATCATTGGTCATTGGTTACTGGTTGCTGGTTACTCAATGCTCGGACATCTTTCAAAATCGAGCAAAAGTGGTTTACACTTTTTTCGAAATGAAGGCCGGGTTTCAGTGTTCAGGTTTCAGGTTTCAGGTTTCAGGTTCTGCCCGTCTCAGGCCTGACACCTGACACCTGAAACCTGAACGCAACCAAAATGCCAGGAAAAAGTTTAAACTGACTCATGAAGGATGCCAATGCTCGTTATTTGTTTTACCTTTTTTAAATCCGCATTCCTCACTCCGCATTCCGCATTCGATTCTCATTCCTTATCTTCTCAATCAGTTCCAAAAACTGCCTGCCGTACTTTCTTAAGGTGACCTGGCCCACGCCGACAATGCCCAGCAGCTCATCGGGCGTTCTTGGGAGGACTCTGGTGATTTCCCGCAGGGTTCGATCCTGAAAGATGCAGTAGGCCGGCAATCCCTCCTTTCGGGCAAGGCCGGAACGCAGCTCCCTGAGCTGGTTGAAAACCTCCTTTTCTTCTTTCTGCACCAGAGGGCCTTCAACGGACGCGGGCCTTTCATCTTTCAGGGGTTGCGAAAGAAGTACCACCTCATTGCTTTGCATGACCTCCCGCCCCCGGCCGGTGAGGTCCAGTACCGGATAGATCTTTGCTCCCATGGAGATCCTTCGTGAAGCGACGCACCCTTGTAAGATGAGTTCCTGGATCCATTGTTGCACCTGATCCTGGGTGTACTCGGAAAGGAGCCCGTAGGTCGAGAGCCGGTGGAGCCCGAATTGAAAGACCATGCGGTCCTTTGAACCGGTGAGCACCTTGGCAGCCATGGCCTGGCCGAAACGCCCATTCAGCCGGGCAATACCGCTCAATACCTTAACTGCCATGATCGGCTCAGAGGCAGGCGCTCCTGATCCTGGCTTGCTGGCGGGCTTAAGGCAGACATCGCAGGAGTTGCACCCTTCACCCTCCAGGCCCTCTCCGAAATAACGAAGCAGAAAGGCCCTGCGGCATTCCTGGGCGCTGGCGTATGCCATTATCTGGTCAAGCTTTTCCAGTTCGTATGCCTTCCGCACCTGAAGGGCCTGAAAATCGATCGTGAGTTCGCCTGGTTTCACACGCTGGATAATGCGGAGACCTCTGCCGCGAAAAGGGGGGATATAGGTGGCATCACCCCGGTCTACCATTTCTGAGAAGGTTCTCCTTAGAGCGTCGAGAGAAATACCTGTTCTTGCAGCCAGCTCACCTGGGAGAAACCGTACCCCTTCCATGAGTTCTTGTTCGTCATAAATCCGGCACATAGAATTGAGCAAGCTCTTCTTGATCTTGGTCCTGGATGAAAGCTTGGCGAGGAGATCCGGGGGCCTTGCGTGAAGATAAAATTCTGCCAGGTTATCGTAGCGCTTTAGCCTTTGAACGGCACCAGCATCTTCCAGGATCTTGACGCACGAGGCCACGGCCATTTCTGAGACTTTGTTTTCTTCCATCGCCGCGATTTCACGGTATGTCAGCCACAGCAGGTCCTCAGGACGGTGCCGCAACCGCTCGTATACAGCAAATACTACCTCCCTGGGCGGATAGCGCGCTTCAATGAAAAATTCCTGTAGCCTCCTGTCTCCAGGGCTGTACAGGAGCAGGCAGGTTGCAGGGTCGCCGTCTCGGCCGGCCCGGCCGCCTTCCTGGTAATAGGCTTCGATGGTGCCCGGAAATGTGTGGTGGATGACCATGCGGATGTCTGCACGGTCGATCCCCATTCCAAAGGCATTGGTGGCTACTATGAGGTCAACACGGCCCTCCATAAAACGCTCCTGAACCCTGGTTCTCTCAGCCTCGTCCAGCCCGGCATGGTATCCCTTTGCGTCTATCTGTTCCTGTCGCAGCTTTGTGACGACGCCCTCCACTTTTTTTCTTGTTCCCGTATAGATGATGGCTGCCCCGGAGAGACTGGCCAATCGTTCGGTGATAACAGCCAGTTTCTCTTTCTCACCCCTGGTCTGAAGGACTTCCCAGAAAAGGTTGCGGCGGTCAAAGCCGGTGATAAACCGCTTGGGGGCCCGCAAGCTCAACTGCTCCACGATATCAGAGCGAACCTTGTCTGTGGCAGTCGCCGTAAGCGCTATGGTCTGGGGCCGCCCCAGGCGGTCAAGTGCCTGTCTGATTCTCAAATAGTCGGGTCTGAAATCATGGCCCCACTGGGAGATGCAATGTGCCTCATCCACAGCCACCATGGAAACTGTGCTCTGCTTCACTGCCTCAACGAATAGACGATTTCGCAGTCTTTCAGGAGAGGCATAGACCAGCCTTATCTTGCCTGCCGCGATTTGCTTGAGGGCCTCTTCTTGCTCTCTCAGCCCCATGAGGCTGTGAATGGCAGTGACCGGCAGATCCAGCACACCGAGTGAGTCTACCTGATCCTTCATAAGGGCGATGAGGGGGGAAATCACAAGGGTAATCCCGGGTCTGAGAAACGCTGGAACCTGGTAGCACAGGGACTTGCCCCCACCGGTGGGCATGATCACAAGCGTGTCCTCTCCGGAGAGGACAGTTTTTAGGATCTCCTTCTGCCCCGGTCGAAACTCCCGGAACCCGAACACCCGCTCCATGAACTCTAAAGCCCGGGTCATGGGTTCATCATCAGGCATTTTTTTCATCAAGAATCTTTTTGATTTTTTTGATTTTACCCATCAATTTTACGTTATGAGGATGAAGCTGTAAGGTATCTTTTAGAAGGGAAAGAAAGTCATCGAGCCGGCCTAAAGTGGTATAGATCTTTTCCAGCGTTCCTTTTACTATGTAGTCGGTCGGGTCTTTGCGAAATGACTCCTCAAAACATTCCAGTGCCTTAGAGTAATTTTTCAGACGATAGTAGCAAAACCCTTCCTGCTTCAGGAAGTAAAGATTGTCTGGCTCAAGTTGTGATGCTGTTCTGTATTCGGCTGCAGCTTCCTGCACATGACCTGTTTTCTTGAGTTTTTGACCCAGGTAGCCGTGAAGCTGGGCATCATCCTTCCTGGAGGGTATCTTGACTACGGCCGAAAGCTCCTTGACCACCGTATTGTCCGAGCGGCCGTGCCCTTTTAGCCTGAAGATCTCCTTCAGTACGAAGCTATCATCAGGGTCCAGGCTCCTGAGCTTTTCGTAAACCTCAAGGGCCTCGCTCTGTCGTCCCATACGGTTGAGGCTCAGCGCTTTTTCCTTTAGGAAAGAGGGGTTTTCCCTTTGGGCCACAAGCACCGCATCCAACTCCTCCAGGGCTTTTTCATACTGTTCCATCTTCCGCAGGGTTCGTGCTATCCGCAGGGTAACATATGGCTTCGGGTCTTTCCGGAAGGCGTGGCGGAAGCAGTTTAGGGCCTCCTCGAGGTCTGTTTCCTTAGAGAAAATCTCGCCAAGAACAACAAGTGCCTGGGGGTGCTGGGGATCAGCGGCAAGGACTTCCTCTGTTAGGATTCTGGCCTCGAGAAGCATTCCTTGTCGCATATAGAGGTCTGCCAGGCTCGATTTGAGCAGGAGGTTGGCCGGGTCCTCTCCGAGGGCATCCTTCAGTTCCCTTTCGACTTCCTGGTATTTTCCCTTTCTCTTGAGGTCTCTGGCCCTCTCCCACTTGATCCGGCAGAATTGACTCAGTGCCGCCATCTTGCCTCGTAAAGTTTCCGAGAAAATGTTTTTGGGTTATGGTCTTATTTGCACAAAGTGGCGTCCTTTTATCTTAAGAAGATAGACCTGTTTGTCCACATCGCCTGTTTCGTCAAAGGAGGTGAGGCCGGTCACCCCGGGAAAATCTTTGACTTTCATGAAAGCCATCTTCAATGTACGTCTGCCCCGGACCTCGGACCGGTTTACCAGTTGAAAAAGAATCGAGGCCGCATCGTAGGCCTGAGCTTCCAGAAATCTTGGGGAGGTACCGAAAACCTCCTTAAAGCTTTTGACAAAATCCTGGACCCTGGGTGACGAGCTGTTCAGGGAAAAACCGTCGGGCACGATAGCACCCTGCACATAGCCTCGGGCCATTTGAATCAATCTATCCGAATGCCAGAGATTCGTGCCCACCAGAAGGACATTGGTCACATCATAATACGGGAACTGGGGGGCAATCAAACCGACCTTCTCGAAAGTGTCCGGGATAAAGACGGCCCCAAAATCAATGATCGGTTCGGGCTCCTCCTTCTCTTCTTCTGGCGGTTGATCTGTTAGGGGTGTGGTGGCTGACAGGAACTCGAGAGGGGCTCCTGTGTGATCAAGGCTTTCCTCTTCTGCGGGTTCTTCAGGTCTTGGATAATAGAGGCCTACTAACTTCTTGATAGCGTCGGCAAAGTCGGTTTGGTCCGTGCCATACGATTCAATGCCGACTATCTCGGCACCGCAGACTATTAATTCATCCCAGAATTTGTTCATAAATGAAATACCATAGCGTTCCTCAGGGTAAAGGATGGCGAATTTCTTGATTCCCAGCTCTTGGACCGTATAAGCTACAATAGCCTTTACCTGCAAGGAGAGGGTCAGAAAGTTCCGAAAGACGTAATCTCCCAGTTTCGCAATATCTGGCTTCTGGGTCAGCGTCATGATGGGAACCTTGAGAGCCTGGGCCTTGATGGCGGCTGCCTCTGACGTAATCATGGGGCCGACAACACCTATTACGCCGTCCTTGAGGGCCAGGCTCTCAACAGCCCTAACTGCTTCATTGGGGTCCCCTTTGGAATCCTTGATGAGCAATTGAATCGGGTTGACATGAGGTTGCGCGTTGAATCGATTCAGGGCAAGCTCAATGCCCGTCAGGGCTCGGTTTCCAAAGGTCTGGTAAGGCCCGCTCAGGGGCAGGATACAACCAATCGTGAAACGATCGACGAGCGATCTTGACTTCAAATCCTCCATGAGGGCCGTGGCAGTTTCAAGTTCATCATGGTGCGGGAACAGGCTGATAAAATCCGAAAGGACCTTCATCGCTGGCTCAATGCGATCTTCTGATTCATACTCCTTTGCCAGTTGAAGGTGTAGATAGCCGCCGGGTACCCTCTCTCTGTATACATCAATGAGGGAATTCAATTCCGGTTCTTTCAGGTGGGTGATAACCCCCTTCACTTTGCCCAGGATGTCGGTACGCTCCTGTGGTGAGGCCAGTTGATAGGCGTCCACATAGCTTTTGATCGCATCCTTGAAGTGTTTGCTGGCACTATACGTCCAGCCCATAAGATTGTGTATGCGAGACTTCTGGCGAGGCGTCGTTGCAAGCTTCAAGACGGATTTTGCGTACTTTACAGCTTCGGTGTAATTCCCCTCCTTATAATAAGCGAGTATGACATTGAGTCTGGTATCTTCCACAAAGGGACTTTTCGGATACTCACAAACCAGACGGTTAAATGCCTGTCTGGCTTGCGGATAGTTTCCCACAGCCATGAAAACCGAACCCGTCTTCATTAGCGCGGTGTCCACCATGGGGCCCCGCGGAAATCGCCTGAGATGATCCTGGTAGATAGCGAGTGCCTCTGAGTAAGCCTGTTCCTGAAACAGACGTTCGGCTTTTTCAAAGCGCTCGAGAGCCTGAATGAACTGAGGCGACGGCGGTACCTTCTCCTTAGTCGGCACGCAGGCCGGTGTGCAAGCCCACAGAACAAAAAGGCCCACCACTGGAAGGTATTGCCAGCCCCGAAATTGGCCGAGCCATGACTTGTCAGCCCTGAAAAACACTTGGGATCCTTCTTTATAATCTACGGAGCAACTCTGGCTTTTCTACCAAAACGTGGTTGCGTTGTAAATGAATAAGATGTATATAGCATTTCGGATTTCGGATTTCGGATTTCGGTTGCGTATCATTTTGACGTAAATTAAACGGGTTACAAGAGTTGTTTATCTAAAGTATTTGCAATTATTTATCTCTAAATCTGTAGCATGCGCGGCAATGGCAGGCAGGACTATCTGATCCGCCGGAGATGGACGACCATTCAGGTCAAAATCCGAAATCCGAAATCCGAAATCCGAAATGTTGTGCATACAGGAGGTATGAAATGGAGGAAGAAAAGGTCGGAAAGGTGCAAAAATTTTTTGCCAAACCGAATGTGGCGGCTATTGAAGTTACTGCTGGTCTGCTTAGAATTGGGGACAGACTCCACTTTAAGGGCCACACGACCGATTTTGAAGACACCATCACCAGTATGCAGGTGGAAAAAGAGCCCATCGAGGAGGCAAAACCTGGAGATCTTATCGGAATTAAGGTCAAAGAAAGGGTGCGAGAACACGATATTGTCTATAAAGTTGCAGTTTGATCTTCGTTTCGGCCAATTTCTCTAATCCCCCGGAGAGAAAAACCCGGTCTGGCCAAGGAGAAATCTTTGTTGTCCAAGCTGCTGGAAGCGCAAGATTTCTCCCTGCGGTCGAAATGACAGATTGCTCAACGCCAGTTTTTGCCAAGCCGGGGATATGCAAACTGCTGTTATTCTAGTTTCGGTAACTCTACCTTAAGATATAAAGGTATTTCTTTCCCCTCTTTAAGCAAGCTATAACTTGACTTGAATCGTTCATCAGGAAATTCATCAATTATTTTATATGCAATTCTATGCCCTTGAGTAAATGTGTTTGGTTCTACAAATTTGTAGCCCATACTTGATAGCCAATCTTCGGGTGCGAATTCCTTTCCCTTTTTCAGGAATGCCTTGAATGAGATCAAATCTCTTCTGGGATCTGCTTCTGGATCTTTACTAGTTCTCGGCCCTTTAATATTATATCCCTCATTGAGTAACTCTTCCAGGTAATCAAGGTTGTTTATTGGTCCAACAGTCTTGCTATCATTCATTTCATCACCTATTCCCGTCAAAGCCTCAGGGCCTGATACAGCTCTTTTGCATGATAAGAACTGCGCACAAACGGTCCACTGGCAACTTCAGAAAAGCCCACCTTGAGAGCGGTCTCCTTCCAGTGATCAAATTCTTCGGGATGAATAAAGCGATCAACTTGCAAGTGTTCCCTTGTGGGCTGAAGATATTGACCCAGTGTCAGAATGCTGCAGCCCGCATCAAGAAGGTCCTGTAGCGTTTTTTTGACTTCTTCGGGAGATTCTCCCAGGCCGAGCATGAGGCCCGACTTCGTGGGAATGCTGGGGTCGTACTGTTTAGTTCGCTTGAGCAATTCAAGTGAACGACGGTAGACGGCTTCTGGCCGAACCAGGGGATAAAGACGCGGGACGGTTTCAAGATTGTGGTTCAAAACATCGGGGTGAGCCTCCACGACCGCCTGAAGGGCACCCGTATTCCCCTGAAAATCGGGTATCAAAACCTCCACAAAGGCATCGGGCGTTCTTTTGCGAATTTCTTTAATTGTTTTTGCAAAAAGACTTGCCCCGCCGTCAGGGAGATCGTCCCGGGTGACAGAGGTGATGACCACGTAGCGCAATCCCATGTTTTGTGCAGCTTCGGCCACTCTGACCGGTTCTTCGGGATCGGGTGGGCCTGACGGGCCGTAGTCCACCGCGCAGAAACGGCAGTTGCGCGTGCAACAGGGCCCCATAATCAGAAAGGTTGCAGTCTGCCGGGAAAAACACTCCCAGAGGTTGGGGCACCTGGCTTCCTGGCACACGGTGTGAAGCCGGCTTTTCTTTAAGAGAGCCCTGACTTTTTCATATGCGGGCCCCGTTGGAAGACTCCGCCTTAACCAGCGAGGTTTTCGGGCATGCATTTTCGATTGCGGATGTTGGATCATTTGATTCTCTCGCCCGCTCCTTTCAGTCGCTCGAGCCCGCAGAGCAATCAGAGAAAAAAGTTGTCTGATTTTTTGACCCCGGTTAAATAGGCTTCGCATTTAACAGGGCAAGGAGGAAAAATCAGACAAAACTCTCAGCCACTGCCGTGGCATTTGTAACCCAATGCATATCATTATCAAGCCGCGATATGAACGTTTGCATCATGCCGACACTTCCCGCGATAGCGGGATGGCAGTTTGAGTTGAATTGCCCTCTCAGCAATTCAACTCAAAACCTCTGTGCCTCTGTGAACTCTGTGAGAGATAAAACAAATCACTGAACGGTTAGCTTTTCAAAAGATCCTGCAATTCTGATAGGTCTGTCATCACAAGCTCAACCCCGAAAACCGCCTCGAGGTGACGTTTTGCACTCTCGCGTACTTGATTCATGGATACTTTACGTGAAAGCTCCTGCTCCATTGATGTGGTCCCTATATCCTGAAGACCGCACGGATTTATCCAGCCAAAAGGCTTCAGTGAGAGATTAACGTTAAATGCCATGCCATGGAAGCAGATTCCCCGGCGAATTGCGATTCCGACGCTCCCCAGTTTATTATTGCCCACCCATATTCCCCTGTTAATCGGATTCCTTTCAGCATTAATTCCCCAGTCAAAAGCGGCCCGAATCATGACTTCTTCAAGGTTTTCAACGTAATCGCCTACTGCGAGCCTGGCTACTCGGAGATCAATGATCGGATATATAACGAGCTGGCCGGGGCCGTGAAAAGTAATGTTTCCGCCCCGCTCTACCTGGATCACGGGAATTCCTGCTTTTTCCAGAAAATCTGCAGACACCGTCAGGTTGTTCAACCCACCCCTACGGCCGAGGGTGAGAACAGGGAGGTGTTCCAATAATAAGATGACATCTGTGTCAATGACCTTCTCTCTTCTCGCAGCCACGAGAAGACTCTGAAGATTCCATGCCTCCCTGTATTCCATGGCAGGAAGCTCGATGCAGAACCATTTTTTATCTAACCGGTCATGCATCAGAACACAAAAACTCCAATACAGTCTTATTAAACAATTCAGGGGCTTCGCTCGGAACCGAATGGCCGATTCCTATCATTTTCTTATGCCGTCCACCGCAGAGCACTGCCAGTTCAGTTGCCCCTTCTTCTGTCACAAGCGGGTCATCAGAGCCCGAAATAACAAGGGAGGGAATGAAGTTACACAACAAGCCTGACACGACAGGTAGATTTCGCACTCACACTGCACAACACCACCCGGTCAATACGTTCAGGCGAGTTCGCGGCACATGCGAGTGCAACCTTCGCCCCATGGCTCAGCCCTACCAGATGTGCTTTTTCAACCCATAGATCTTTGAGCAATTGGGCAAAATCCGCAATCTGAGCGCGAAATCTGCCAAGTTATTTTTGCGCGGACCCTAAGAGCACTCTATGGCTTTGTTGGCTTCTATCACGAAATCTACAAGATGTTAAGTAGTGTCTGGGCGAAAGCTCTTAATTGCGAGGTGTCATGTACTTGAAAAATTAAAGACAGATGCTCTCTTCAGGGGCTATTTGGGCACCGTACAGGCCCGTAAACACCAAGCTTTTCCGTTCAATACCCAATCCACTTAGATTGTTCACAAATGTTTCTGCACCACGCGGGTAGACTTGTCGGAGCCGGCTTGTGTGGAAGAAGACCTTATGTTCCCCTCTATAATTCCGTCTCAAGCTATGGACCAATTCGTTAGCCGACGTAACGTCAAAATCGCCTTGTATGATCAAGTGCAGGTTATCGCTGTTTCGATGAACACAAATGTTGAAACTTGGTGCCATGGCGATGCCTCCTTTCTCGATACCCTCTGTAAAAAATATCGGCTGTCGGTTGCCCTTCTGATTAGCTCCTTTACGAATGAGCGTTCCTCTTCTAGTATTTTCGTCATGCTGGCAATTCCTTTTTTGCTACCTAGTCTCTGAACGAAAACCCTTGATTGCGAGCTGTCATTGCGAGGAGTGAGGAACGAACGACGTGGCAATCTCTTTGTTTTCAGGAGATTGCTTCGGTCGTGCCTCCCTCGCAATGACAGGAAAAATGTAATTTAGGGGGTTTTCGGATGGGCACTACCTATCTATTTCTATAGGAATTGTCCATAGAGGAAGGTGCTCATTTTTATGAGGGGAAATCCTATAGCCGGGAATTTATCCCGCGCTATTAGGAGGATAATTGGCAAGGAAAAATGTTGAAGGCAGGTTTAGTCTTTCCAGAGGTCCACGTCAATCAGACCGAGCCTTGTGGCATAGCGAACCAATTCGATAGTGCTGTGAAGGCCAAGCTTCTTCATAATGTTGCTCCGATGTTCTCAACGGTTTTGGGGCTGATAAAAAGTTTTTCAGCAATCTCTTTGGTGGAAAGTCCCTCAGCCACCAGAACCACGACCTCTTGCTCTCGGGGAGTTAGGGTGTCATAGGCAGCATCCGTCATCTTTGCCTCTTTATCCGGGTATGCCGTAAGCTTTGCAATCACCTTATGGGAAACAGCACTGTCCATGAAATAGCCGCCTTTTAAGACACTATCAATTCCCTGCAGGAGCCTCTCAGAGGCGGATTCTTTGACCACATATCCTGTGGCCCCGGCCTCAAATGCCTTAACGATATAATCGATTTTGGAATGCATGCTGACAATCATGATAGTTGTCTCAGGGAGAAGGCTTCGTATTTCGCGAGTCACTTGAATACCGCTTTGATCCGGCAATGACATATCCACCAGCGCCAGATCAGGCTTGAGTTTCCTTGCCATTCGGAGTGCATCACGGCCATTTCCTGCCTCCCCAACCACCTCATACCTGATATCGCGTCCTATGATAGCTTTAAGGCCCTCCCTGAAAAGGGGATGGTCATCAACGATCAATATGGTTTCCTTTTTTGCCACTCTTTTTCTCCTTATGGGGAACTGTTATAAAGATTCTTGTGCCCTCCATTGGCCTTGATTGAATCGTCATTGTCCCTCGAAGGAGGCCGACCCTTTCCTGCATGCTCCGAAGTCCCATCCGTTTGTCAGCCATTGCTGTGAGCAACCGGTCCTTCATATCAAAACCTTTGCCGTCATCTTCTATGCGAAGAATGATGTTAGGAAAAGCTGCGACCAGCCTGATGATCGCGTGGCTGGCATCAGCATGCTTCCGGGTGTTGTTGAGAGCTTCTTGAACCAGGCGGTAAAGATTGATCTGAGAATCAAAGCCCATCGCAAGTTTATCTATACCAGCGTGAAAGAAGTCAATTTTCACGCCGTTGCGGGCAGAGAACTGTTCGCAATACCGCACAAGTGTCTGAACCAGCCCGAGCTCATTAAGGCTTGCGGGGCTTAAGCTATAGGCCATATCCCGGACAGCTATGATAGTCCCCTGGAGTATTTTGGAGAGTTCCGGTACCTTTTGCCTCGTCTCAGGATGGGCTTTTGCCTGATTGTCAAGAAGGGTATCAAGGCCGATTTTCACGGCGGAAAGGTCCTGCGCCAAATAATCATGTAGGTCACGAGCAAGTGCTTGCCGCTCTGTTTCCTGGGCCTTTATCAGTTGTTGGCTCAAGGTATGAATACGTTGTTCGGCCAGCTTCCTATGCGAGATGTCTTGAACCTGAACTAAATAGCCCTGAAAAGACTCTTTCTCCTTCTTCAGACCTAATTGCGTAATCAACACATCCAGCTCAATACTTCCCGATTTTGTTGCCCTGTATAAATTCAGTCTTTTGACTCGCTCAAAATCAAAGGAAACCTCATACCTAACCGTTTCACCTTCCCGCAATTTCCTCTTTGCGTCCTCTGGCACATTAGGATCATCAAAGATCTTGAAACCTTTCACTTCTGCAAAATCAGATATGCCAAATATGTCTAGACAGGATCTGTTTGCATCGACCAACTGGCCCTTAGAATCGTAAAGTTCAATGCCGATGGGCGATTGTGAAAAAATACTTCTAAATTTCTCTTCGCTCTGCCGCAATACCTCCTCGGCCAGCTTGCGATCGGTTATGTCTGAAACGCCGGTAATCGCACCGATATAATTGCCCTCATCGTCGGTAATTGGCGATGTCTTCAGGTTCGTGTATACCCTTGTTCCGTCTTTTCGAAAAAACTCAAAATCGTGCTGTTCTCGGATGCCTTGTTTGCGGCGTTCCAAATTGCGTTTGCAAATCTCTACATCACGTTCATCCATGAAGGAAAACAGATGCTTGTCTTGCATCTCATCGACAGTGTATCCTAGCATCTCCGCCATACGAGGATTGACGAAGGTCGTGTAGGCATGCTTATCTATGGTCCAAACGCCTTCGTTTAGATTTTCAACCAGCAGCCGATATTCCTTTTCGCTCTCTCGCAGTGCTTGCTCCACCCGCTTGCGCTCTTCTATTTCCCGCTTCAATTGCTTATTTGCTTTCCCCAGTTCGGCAGTGCGCTCCTCCACCCGTAGTTCTAGTTCGTCGTGAGCTTTTCGCAGCGCCTCTTCCATCCGCTTGAGATCAGTGAGATCCCGGAAAGCTGCAACAATGCCAACAACTTCCTCAGAAACTCTCCGATAAGGGAATGCTACCATCATGCCAGGGATTTTGGTGCCATCCGTAGCTTTTTTTTCTGCATCATATTCTACTTGCCTCTCACCGCTCAAGATACGGGTGAGCAGACAACCAGGAGTATGACATAGAGAAGTAGGAAGCATGCCTATCCGGTTGCCTCCCAAAACACCATCCCTACCCCATGATGCTGCCTGTATCGCGCGATAGGGTGAGAAACGTCGATGAAGCCCGAATGTGGCCGGAATCGTCCCGACACGACCAT
>Ga0114922_10001911_pt1 | contig 19736 bp, 14 predicted proteins | sample AartaG_FD_100975 | JGI IMG/M metagenome (GOLD analysis project Ga0114922, IMG submission 100975) | Deep subsurface microbial communities from Aarhus Bay to uncover new lineages of life (NeLLi) - Aarhus_00045 metaG | ecosystem: Environmental > Aquatic > Marine > Oceanic > Sediment | place...
GCCGGATTGTATGCCGCGCGCGCCGGAAAAAAAACCTTGATATTGGAGGGCAGGGCAGCATCGCGTTTGTCCATTGGGTACAAGCTTGAAAATTACCCGGGATTCATTTCTATCGACAGCCAGGAACTCCTAAAAAAAATGCGGGAACACGCCGAACATTTTGGTGTGCAGATCATGACCGGAGATGCCATCAATTTCAGCCTTTCCACAGATCCTAAATACGTGACAACACGGGATGCTATGATCGAAGCCAAAGCGGTCATCATCGCCACAGGTCGAGGCCTATCCAAAGCCAAGATGATCCCGGGAGAAGAGAAGCTCTTAGGGATGGGGGTGAGCTACTGTGCCACCTGCGACGGACCCCTTTTCCGCGGCCAGACTGTTGTGGCTTTAGGTAACACGAATGAAGCAGCAGAAGATATCCTGGCTCTCAAGGGAATGGAGAGCGATGTGCGCTGGATCCCAGGTGAGCCAGAACTCAAGGTGTCAGAAGATCTTTTAAAAAAAATAAGTGAAAAAGGGATCCCTATCCTTAAAAAGACAAAAATCAAATCGATCGAAGGAGATCACCGAGTGAAAAAAGTGGTGGTGGAAACCGAGGGAGAGAAAGAAGAGCTGGAGGTTCCGGCGATCTTCATCTTCAGGGAGATCCCATCCACATCACTTTTTGCCAAAGCCGGGGTGGAGCTCGATCACAGAAGTTGCATCCAAGTGGATAGACAGCAGAAAACGAATGTGGAGGGCGTGTTCGCCGCCGGAGATGTCACTTGCGGCGGACTTCAGATAGCCTCTGCCATAGGCGAAGGGTGTGTGGCCACCATACAGGCCATCAGCCACATACGAAAAAAGTGGTAAGAAATTAGCCTAAATACAGGCCTTCGGTTATCAAAGAATTGATGCGAGAACCGATGTCGATGCCGCGGCGGCAGGAAGCCGAGCAACTGGAACATTCCCGGCAAATATTCAATCCCTTCTTTTCCGACAGTTCGGCTATGGTCGTTCGTGCTTGAATATAATTCCTATACCCTGCGGCATACATGTAGGCTCGCATCAGGTTGGGAACAGCGACATTATTCGGACATGTGGGCACACAGGAGCGGCAGTTCTGGCAGAACAGAGTACCCCGCATGGAAGCGGCTAGCTGGAGGTCTTTCTGTTCCTGTTTTGTTAGAGTCAAGTTGTTCATTACTCCCATGTTCATGTCCAACTGTTCGAAGGTGGTCATGCCCGGAATCGTCGTGCACACGTTTTCATTATTCAGCACCCACTTGAGGGCCGCCTGATTGTTAATCTCTTTATCAGGATCCTGTTGCAGGCGCCTTCCTCCTTGGGTTTTCATGGCAACAACTCCCACTCCTTTGCCGGCCGCATATTGGATCGCACTGCCTATTTCTTCTTTTTCCTCCAGGACATAATTATAAGCAGCAAGAACGACATCGTATATTCCTGCATCGGTGGTGGCTCGAATGACATTCGCCACATCTGTATGGGTGGAGGTTCCGATGAATCTTGCCTTTCCTTGTTTTTTGACTTTGACCAGGGCATTCATGAGTGGCTCATAAGTCGCCATCTGGGGACTGTAGCAGCTGTGAAGATAAAGGATGTCCACATAATCCGTGCGCAATCGTTCGAGGCTTGTTTCTAGCTGCTCGATCAGATTCTCCTCGGTGGCTCCGGGTTCTCTTTCACTTCCCTTCAGGGTGAAAACGCCTTTATCCGTGTTCCGGGAAAAGCGCATCTTGGTGGCCACATAGAATTTGTCCCTGCCCCCTCTTCTCTCCAGCACCTCTCCGATAACTCGCTCGCTGTTGCCCCGGAGATAAACATGGGCTGTGTCCAGGTGATTGATACCCATGTCCAGTGCTCGATTGATTAAATCCGGGCTGTCGGAATTCATCACGCCAAAACTGACGATCGGTATCCGGAGATCGGTCCGACCCAGAGTTCTGTATATGATCTTCGGCTGTTGTTCCTGGCCAGCCGTAACCTTTTTCGTGAACGGTGTCGAAAGTCCAGCCGCAACCATTCCAAAAGCGGCTTTCCCGATAAACTCTCTTCTTTTCATTTTGTGCCTCATAATTCGCCCTCCATAAGCGACTATTCTAGCACAGGGCTTGCGAATTGATAAGCCTGAATTATTCACGGGTCGAGATTGCTGTAGCAGCAAGAAAGTGGCTCATGAGTTGTATTTGTATACTACGATTGGGCTGCGATGAAGCTGATGCAGTGAGATCGGCCTGCAATGATGCTGGGTGGGGTGGGTTGGCCAGGCTAGAAGATTCTCTTGGGTTTGGGTATATATTTAAAAAACGACGATTCGCTTTTATCGTACAGGATCTTCCCGTTTATCAGGGTGTAATCCACGTATGTCCTGTAATCGAACGGATTCCCATCCAGGATGATGATATCGGCATCCTTCCCCTCTTCGATGCTGCCGACACGATGACTTATCCCTAGTAATTCGGCCGGCCAAAGGGTGATAGCTTTGAGGGCATCCTTCTCATCCAATCCACCTCTTATGGCATAGGATCCCGCAAGGGGGAAGGTCATCAGATCTGTACCCATTGTCCCTCCTGCCCTGATGGAAGGAGAGGTGTTGAGCACAGCAAATTTGATCCCGTTTTCCTTCTGGATCTGGGCATTCCTGATGTTTGAACCGTTAGAAGGAACGGCGTAAGGATCGGGAGGGATAAAGGCTTCAGGCCGCAATATCGTGGAGATGTTCCGACGTCCTATTTCCCCGGGCAAAAGCCAGCCTTCAGCCGCACCGACTATCTGGGCCTGCATATGGAACTCGTCCACAAATGCCAGGATTTTCAAGATGTCCTTTTTTCTGTCTGCAGCGAACCGTACAGGCAATTCTCCCTTGAGCACAGCCACATAATTCGCTATCTGCGGTGAAGCCACCGGCGGCTTTCCTTTTTTGAGTTCCTTGCTCGTTTCGTATTCATTATCCTTTTTGATATGGTCTCTTGCCTGCTGAAAAAAACCTCTCAATTCGTTTTTTTCCGAGGGTTTTAGCCTGGGCACATCGATGAATAGATAGGCCGGCTGTTTGATCAGCATATCTTCGAGCTTCCCGTAGGCCGGTTTCATAACGGCATTCACGAAGGAATAGTTTTTTCTCATCGGACCTGTGCCGGTGATAAAAAATGGGCTGTATGCCGTTATTCCGGAAGCAAGACAGAAACGAAGGTCTTGACTGTAAGGATCCAGGTAATGGACAAGCTTAGGATTCCGGTCATTCCGGACAGGCACCCCCATTCCGATCGCAGAGGACTGCGATACAACAAATCCAGGCATGATCCATTTGTCTTTGGCATCCAGGACAAAAGCACCTTCAGGAGGAACGAGATTTTGTCCCACCTTCTGGATTTTTCCGTCCATGATCAGAATCATCCCCTGGTGAATGACACCTTTGGTAACGGTGTGTATGGTTCCGCCTTTGATCAAAATGATGCCGCTTTTCTTGTCTGGCTCAGACTTTTTCTCAGCTTCCTTCTTCGCCTCTTGTGTCGGATTAGCCGTTATTAAATTTGCCGGGAATAGCCATATCAGCACAAGTAGAGAACAAAGAATCCATCTTCCGCTTTTCATTTCACGTAAATTCCTCCAGATAGGACTTTTTCGATAACCGGAATATTTTCCAACGGATTTTTTTGGAACACGATCAGATCAGCTCGTTTCCCTTTTTCCAAGCTTCCGACAACCTTATCCATCCCCAATATTTCGGCAGGAACAATGGTCACGCCCTTGAGGAGCACATCTTTTTTTACTCCATACAGGGCCAGTTTGTTCAGATAGTCGAACAGATGGATCTGTTCCTGAATTCCTCCGGGTGCCTGGAAGCCCATCTTCAAACCTAATCCCTGGCATTTCAACACATAGTTCGTTCTCTCTGCTCGTGACCAACGCATTACCGTCCTGATCTCAGGACTCAGAATAACAGGAATGTTCTTTTCCTTAAGAACAGAACCGGCTTTATAAATCTCCGGACCTCCCACCACGATCAATTTCACTTTGGGGAAACCTGATAAAAGAGCCATAAGATGAGACACTGCACTGGGAGAAGAACAATCCGCCATCAAAGGCAGTTTACCCTCGACAACTTCCATGAATATTTGTGTCGATTCTTTGATCTTCTCTTCTTCCTCCTCGATCCCTTCTTCGCCCTTATCTTTGTTCTTGTCCTTATCTTGTCCTTTTTTCTTTTCTTCAGCTTTCTTTTTCTGTTCCTCTATTTTTTTCTGGGCCCCATCCAAAGCCCCCTTCAACATGTCCCAGAAAAGCGTGTTGACATAAACATTGACTTTCAGAAAGGACTTCTCCTTGACCAGGATGTCCTTCAGCTTATCTCCTCCCGGTTGGATTACGGCCCCTAAACCGGCTATCCCGGCAGGACGAGGAGAGATCGCCATTGTGGTAACGCCGTTTTTCAGGGCAAAAAGATAAACAGGATCTTCAGGATAGATCGAATACCGGACAGGGTAATTGGCCAGGTTCAAGATAGCCGGACCAGACCTTGCCGCAGCATTTTGCTCCTCTGCGGTGGGAGGGGGTATCCCAAGATAGGAATGGGGAGAAACGATCCCCGGCATAATGAAGTTATCCGAACAATCCAGAATTTCCGCATCCGCAGGAATGAACACATCCGGTCCGATCTCTTCAATGATGCCATCGCGGATGAGTATCACACCGTTTTCGATGATCCCATCGGTGATGGTGTGGATCTGACCTCCCTTGATAGCCAGGAGTTTTTCCTGGCCTAGGAGCCACAAGGAACAGGTGACGAGCACAAAAACCACTAAAATGCCAGCCAATCTCAAGCTAGACCTTGTTCGGCCCTTTTGCTTAATACTGCTGTCCATCCCTCGAAACCTCATAATAAATCTTTCCGTTGATCATCGTCAGGATGACGTGGTTGCGCACATCCAGCGGATTTCCCGTCCAGACCACAATATCTGCATCCTTGCCTACCTCGATACTCCCCACACGATCATCGATCCCAAAGGCCCGGGCACCGTTGATCGTTATGCCTTCCAGGGCCATTTTTTCTTCGATCCCCAGGCGAACGGCCATGGCCGCCTGAAGAAAAAGCTTTTCTTGTCCTGTGCCGACCGCATCGGTGTTTATAGAGATATTCTTCACCCCGGCATTCGAATATTCTGTGATGATCCCATGAAAGGAATCGTCCCAAAAATCGTATAGCCGCGGCCCGCAATCAAAATGTACCTTTCGTGTGCTGACCGCAGGAGCATTTTGATAACCACCGAATTCGCCGTGGGTGATGACAGCATTCTCCATGCCGAGCTCATCATGGTACATCCGGAAAACAGTCTGAACAGGCTGGAACCAGGCGACATGGACAAAGACAGGAAGGGTGCCATCAAACACTTCTTTAATGTATTCAAACTTGATGTTTTTTTGCGGTTTTTCTTTCGAATCTCCCGACTCATAGGCCTCCCACTCATCATGGTAGGATTTGATCTGGTTCATGAGCTCTCTTAGGTGCCAGGTCATACCCATCCGGCCTGTTCCGATCTCCCCTGTCCATCTCCTCTCCGGATTTCCAGCTTGAGCGATCTTCAGCACCCCAGGAAAGCGAAGCACCACTTCGTCGAGATCATCACCTGCTGTTTTCATGATGATCCCCGTTCCTCCATTGTTGCTCCCGCTTCCTGGGATGTGATTGATCGTCGTGACGCCAGCAGCCACAGCGCGCTTAAGTCCGGGGGTGTTCAACGCAACGGTATCCAATATCCTTAAACCCGGATTAAGCGAAAACACCATATCGTTGATATCGCCATACCCTTCCCCCCCTGTATGGGAATGAATGTCCACAAAACCGGGCAGAAGCCAGTGTTTTGAGGCATCGACCACGGTATACTCAGCAGGAATGGCTATGTCTTTCCCGACTTTTTCAATCTTGCCGTTCCTCACCAAAACAACGCCATCCAGGATGACGCCTTCGGTGATGGTCAATATTTTACCGGCTTTTATGGCATACGGAGGGCGGTCTTGCGGGACCCCTGACGCTAGCCAAGTGAAAGACAAGCAGATCACCAGGCTACAAACAAGCCGTAAGTATTTATTCTTCATTTCGGTTAACTCCCGAATTTACTCTTCCGAAAAAAATCTATTCCCACCGATGTAAATCCATCTGACTTTTGTGCCCAGATCAAAGGGTTCGCCGTCCAATACCACAAAATCGGCATCCCTACCAGCCACAATGCTCCCTACTCTATCGGACAGGCTGAAGATCTTGGCAGCATGGATGGTCACCAAATCCAACGCTTGAACTCTGGACAATCCATGCTGAACGGCATAGGCCAGTTGGTAGGGAATAAAAGAAGCACCTCCAGAGGAACTCGAACAAAAAGCAACCGGAATGCCGCTTGCCATGAGCTCTTTGATATAGCCGATCTTTTTTCCTTTTTTGTCCAGGACAACATCCGGACCGGCTATGACAGATACCTTTCGGGAAACAAGCTCCTGAGGAATTTTATAGGCTTCCTGTCCTCCGACAAGCACAAGCCGGATCTTGAACTCGTCGTGAATATTGAGCGCGGCCTGGATCTCGTTTTCTTTGGAAGCCCGAACTAGCGCAGGGATCTTTCTGTCGAGAACCTGGAGAACTGCCTCGTGATTTTCATTCTCATGGGGTTCTTTTGGCTCTTGGATTTCCTTGGCCGCGGGCTCTTCCTTATCCTTTTTCCCATTCGGTGGTACATTCTTCTTTTTCTGCTGATCCTGGTATTTTTTCAAATCTTTTTTGTACTTTTCCCACGTTTTCCGGTAGTCCTGCGCATCCTGAAACATCTTGTGCAGATCTCCGTACCGCCTCATTACATTGCCGTCCCCTGAAAAAATGAGAACAAGCCCTACAGGATCTGCCATCTCGAATCCAGAGGGAGAGTTGCCTCCCAGTTTAGCCACAAAAGGCATTCCCCCGGAAAGGGTTGTCGTGGGAATCGCGATCACAGCCATGGTGATCCCCTCGGACATGAAGCTCTTGAAAGAAGGGTCCCTGAAATAAACGGCGTCCGAGGCCTTAAATCGGGCTTCGATCTTGGGAGGAGGTGTCGACCTCGTCTGCTGACCGAAGTAAAGCCGGTAGATCCCCGTCAAAGGTGCTCGGTGGGGGTCTGGCGGCTCTGTCCGAACGTTGTAATTTTCTTGGTGAAAACCCATGTGGGAAAAAGCATCGATCATCCCGGGTATGATGATATTTTCCGCAAAATCGACCACCTGGGCATTTTTAGGCGGTTTGGCTTTCTTATCCACTTTGACGATTTTTCCGTCTTTTACCAGAATTCCCCCATTGACGAGAATAATGCCGCCATCGCTCGTGTAAATCTTTTTGGCTTGGATGTAGACGGATCCATCCTGCTGGGCAAAAAGAACTGAAAATGCCAGAATCGCACATACGAAAATAAATCCCATCGCTGCGGATCTGATACGTTTACTTCTCTTCATTGACTATGAGTCCTTCGCTCATGACTTTTTTCAGTACAGGAAGCGGCACGCCTGGTTCCCTTTTAAAAAACAGGATATCGGCATCTTTTCCTTTTGCAAGGCTTCCGATACGGTCATCGACTCCAAAAATCTTAGCTGGATTGATGGTTATCGTCTTGATGATCTCCTCAACAGAAATCCCGTATTTCTGGAAATACTGGACTATCCAAAACAGGTCGGGTAAATACTTCTCATCCGTTGTTGTCAGGGCCACCTGGAGTCCTTGCCCTATCAAGAAAGGGATGTTTTTCAAACTTTTTTGGCGTTCATTCACATTTGCTGAATCCACAGACTTCCAATGCCCGTTCGGCCTCACATCGGCTTCGGCGATGACCGGGATGTCCTTTTCCTTGAGGATACGGATCATAGGGTTAGTTACAGAAGCTCCCTGGATGATCAAAGGCATCCTGACGGACTCGGCAAACTGGATAGCTTGTTGGATTTCCTTGGTTTCCTGAGCTTTTACGATCAACGGCAGCCCTTGGGCTTGAGCCATTTTCAGCGAGTCAGACACGTTCTGGAAATGCCAGGCCAAGTCGCCGGAAAAGGATTCCATACGAAAAAGTTCGTGCAGTAACCATAAAGCCCCCAAGCTTGATGAGGGAAATTGCTTGCTGGAGGGGACAAGGGGATTCTCAACGCTCACAGGAGCGGGAAAAATGTCTGTCATCGGAGGAAGGACAGCATTTTTTCCCAGATTTATGCTGAGGGCTGCCTCTTTTTTCAGTATCAGGGACATTTTGCCCCCACTCCCCAGTTTCACGACCATGCCTTTCCCCGAGATAATCCGGTTGGCCGGCATCGCCACAAAAGCTGACGTAACTCCTCCACGCAGGTAGCGGATGTAATCACCATGGAAATCAAAACGGTCCGCTGCCGAGGCATCCGGGGTATAGGACTCGAAGTTTCTCGGTTCGTCTGATGTAAAAAGCCCGGAAGATACGACAAATCCCGGGTAGAGAACATAGCCACTCGCTTCGATGATTTGGGCATCTTCTGGGACCAAGATCTCCTCTCCGATCTCGACGATCTTTCCATCTCTGATCAGGATCGTTCCGGATGCCAAAACATTCTCCTCCATGGTGTGGATCTCTCCTCCTCGAATAACGACTGTCTGTCCGAATAATGTAAATCCCCCGCAGAAGAAAAAGACAAGGGCGATGTAAGCGGTAATTTTGCCCATCCTCATTTTTTTCTTCCTGTGTATATCCATTCTATCTGCCGTATTATCGTTTACTTGATAATCTTCTCCTCCATAAGTTTTTTCAACTCTTCGTCTTTGGTCCTTTCATAGACTAATTTTCCATCGATGTAAACAAACTCGACCTTTGTGGAGAGCTTGAGCGGATCATCGTCCAGCACTGAAAAACTGGCCAGTTTTCCCTTGTCTATCGATCCGACAAGATGATCCACCCCCAAGATCCGGGCGGGGATAATGGTCACTGCTTTGAGAGCATCCTCAGGACTCAAACCACTGCCCATCGCTTTCATTGCCTGGTAGGAGAGGCTTCTTGTGTGCACCTTGTTGGGATCGGATAGGAGAGCGAAATCGATGCCCTTTTTATGAAAAATCCCGACAACATCGATCTTTTTCACCTCTTCGGTGATAGGATCACGTTCGAAATAGACAAGTTCCGGATCGAGGATGACATTCAGTTTCTTTTCGGCAATGAAATCGGCAGCCTTGTAGCACTCGGGACCTAACAGATAAACGGATGCGTACCCGTATATTTCTGACAGGTTATACGCCCGTATCACATCCGAGGGCCCCTGGCAATACACAAAGGCTTGGTAACGGCCCTCGAGCAGGTCCACGACAGAATCATACTTTACACGTTCGGGAGAACGGAAGGAACCCGGTGTGGAGACCATCTTCTCTTCCTCTTGGGTCCCTTTTTTTCGCTTTTCCATGTATTCTTTTGTTTCGTTGAAATACCGGCGAAGCTGAGCCAAAACCCCCATCCTTGTCTGGGCAGGAGTCCCGGCCACAGAAATTTTCAAACCTGATTCAGGGACAAGAAGCATATCTTCCACAACCAATCCAGTGGATTTTACCAATGCACCTTTTCCGCCAAGGATCGTGTTGTTGCCTGGCATGATATGAAGTGTGGCCACCCCATCTTTTAAGGCCGACAAAAAGGCATCATGGGAAGTGTCGATGTTATCCAACACCGTAACAAAAGGCGTCAGCGGATTGGTCTCGTTGGCCACATCGTATCCTCGGGCAACATGGGCTTCCACCATGCCAGGCACGATGACTTTCTGGCTGTAATCGACAACCTCCACATTCCATGGGATCTCGGAGCCAGCACTCACTTCTTGAATTTTTCCATCCTGGATCAGGATAATCCCGTTTTCGATCACACCGCTTGAAGCCGTGTATATTTTTTTCGCTTTAACAGCAATGGTCTGAGCATGGCTTGCCAAAGGATAAACGAGAAGAACCATCAAACAAAAGGTTAATACTTTACGGTACCCAAATCTTCTTCTCATCGGATTTCTCCGTTACTCTTATTTATTCGGATCAAAAAGTTTTCCATCGATAACAACGCTTAACAGGTTCGAGGAAGGCTCAAAAGGATCTCCTTCAAACACCAAAAGGTCCGCATCCTTGCCCTTGGCGACAGAACCAAGCCTATTATCCACACCCAAGATTCGAGCAGCATCGAGGGTGAGCGCTTTCAAGGCTTTATCTTTGGCCAAACCCAATTCTACCGCATGGATAGCCTCGTCCCTCAGTGCATAAATCGGGCTTTCTGCATTATTCTGGAATGCGAATCGAATTCCTCGCTCTGCCAGCAAGACAGGCGTCCGGGCCATATACATATCATTATCTCGATTAAAATCCCCTCTGCCCTTTTTTTGGTACACCGGGCCGTAAATGACAGGGATATCGTTCTCTTCGAGCTCATCCAGATACCTGTAGGCATCCACACCGCCTTCCAGGATCCAGAGATATCCGAACTCTTCCATCAACCGGAAGGCCGTTTTGATGTCCATGTAGGACTTGGCTCTGATCCGAAGTGGCGTTTCGCCTTGTAAAACCTGACGAAACAGAATCTCGTCTGGAGTGAGTTCTGCGTCCGGTATTCCGCTTTTGTTCTGAAGATCCGTCAATGTGTACCGGATGATAAAAACCACACCCATTCTGTTTTGGGGACGGCGGTTCCGAAGGTGAATCGGCTCGAAACCGCTTGGATATGCATTTCCCCGACCTGGCTCTCTTCCGAGGACCATCTTCAGATGAACATGATTTTGAACCAGCATATCTTGGGGCGTTTTGCCCTTCGTTTTTAAAACCGTCCCCGTGCCGCTGATAACATTCAGATTCCCGGGTGCAAGATAAACACATGTGACTCCGCCTCTCCAGGCCAAGTCAAAATCTTTCGCCCTAGGATCTACCGAATAAAGAAGGTTCATCTGCGGGGTGACCTCTTTTCCTTCCTCATTGGTCTGTTTCACCACATTCATATGAGCATTAGCCGCGATAAATCCAGGTGTTATAACCTTATCCGTCAGATCCAGGACCTCGGTGTCAGGTTTGATAGCATATTCCTTTCCGACATAGGTGATCTTACCCTCTTGGACCACGACAAAAACATCCTTCAGGACATTTCCATTGCCGATAAGGACCGTTCCCGCCTTCATCACCAAAGGATGCTGGGCATGGCAAACACAAACGAAAAGACATAGGGCAATCAAGGGCAACAGGCTTTGTCTGAGCATACTCCGGAAGAGTTTCGATTTCATAAGGCTACTTCTCTCTCTCGAACAGGGCAAGGCCGTTCACATAGACCGCAATAATGCGAGATCTCAGATCCAAAGGCTCTCCCTCGAGGACCACAAAATCGGCATCCTTCCCCTCTTCGATGGAGCCCACAGAATCGGCCACACCGAGGATCTGGGCAGGATTGCAGGTTATGGTTTTCAAAGCCTCCTCTTGGGATATCCCCTGATGGAAGAGCATCAGGGCAGAAAGCCGTAGGCTCAGAGGACCAGCCTCAGGCATGTGACTTACAAATCCTATGGACAGGCCTTGTTTCATCAGATGAGCGGCATTTTTCGCCCATTTTTCGGGATAAGAGGGAAGAATCGGGGACAACAGGACAGGGACATTTTTCTCCTTGAGAAGATCGCTCAGGAGACAGGCCTCCTCTCCTCCCACGATCACTCCGTTCATGTTCCAATCTTCCAGCCACTTGAGGGCGGTGTTGATCTCTGCTAAACTCGAGGCCGCGATCAGCGGCAAAAGATCTCCGTTTAGCAGGTATTGAAGTCCTTTCTGTTGGAAGATATTCTTCCGTTCCTTTTCCGAACCGGACTTGATGGCTCTCATTTTCTGGCTAAGCCATTTTTCTGCTCCCATCAAAGATGTGGGGGCCCGGTCCGTACGGACAACTTCCTCGTTAAAGGAAATTTTCAGAAAGGATTGTTTTTTCAAAACGGAAATTGCGTCAAAATCCTTAGATAGTTTAAGAACGGAGCTTATTCCGCCGACAAGATTTTCATTCCGCGGGACAAGATTCACGGTGGTGATCCCTGATCCCAACGCGAGTTCCACCTCAGGATTTGAGGGATCGAACACAGTATCGGTTATCAGATCTGAGGTGATCACCTCTGTGTTTTCCAACAAACGGTAATATCCCGAGACATAGGAATGGGCATCCACTATGCCTGGCATGATGATTTTTCCGGAATAATCCTTAACAGGAACAGATGGCATTTCCTCCCCCCGAATGATCTTTTGGATCCGGCCATTTTCGATAAGAAGAGAAGTATTTGTCAATACGCCCTGTGCTCCAGAGGTGTAGATTTTTGCACCTTTGACCAAAAAAGTTTCCTCTGATTCCCCGGCAAAAACACAAACCCCCACGAAAAACACGAACATTATCGCGGTCGGAACCGGTGATCTATACCTTCTCATCATTTTTTTTCCCATACCACCACGCCGTCCACAAAAACCATTTCGACTTTGGAGAGAGAATCCAGTGCCTCTCCGTCCAGCACGACCAGATCGGCATCCTTCCCTTTCTCGAGGCTGCCCACGCGGTCCGCAACGCCCAAGATCTTAGCAGCTCCCGAGGTCACAGCCCCAAGAGCAAATTCAGGAGATCCCCCATGACTGGAGAGAAGCGCAGCATATAATCTCATGAATCTCGCAGAAAGAGGAAACCGGTCGGGTGGAACAAGGGCAAACCCGATCTTGGAATCGGCCAGCTTTCCCCATGAGGCCTGTTCTGGTTCCTTCTCACGTACGCTCTCTTTGTCGGAGTAGAATAGATCGTCTTCCTTTACCTGAAAAAATCCTGCAGCATACCCTTTTGCTCCCCCAGGAAGCAAATAACTCCGGTAATCCAAAAGAGGATTGGAAAGGAGTGAAACAGATGCCTTCTCCAGTTCATGAAGGAGTTGCGGCCAATCTTCGCCTCTCTCGAGAATTATGCTCAAACCGAATTCTCTGCCAAGCTGCAATGCCTGGAGGATGGCATCCGGCCTGTGAACGATAAAACGGACCGGGATTTTTTTATCCATTGCATGGATCAATATCTCTTTGGCTTCATCTTTTTTGGGCTTTTGGGGTTCTTTCGGTTTCTTGACAGCAGGCGGTTTTTTTGTCGGCTTTTTGTCGGATTCCTCCTTTTTCTTTTCTGCTAGCTTCTTTTTTTCGTTTTTTTGCTTTTCCAGCTTCTTTTTGTAATCAGCCCATTCTTTCCGGTATTCCACTGCCTGTTTGAACCGGTCTCGAATCCTGTGATACTGGGTAAGCCTGAGGACATTCGAAGTCTTTTTGTCTTGAAGTCTTTCCAAACGGATGTTCAGCGCCGCCTTTTCTTTGAGGATCTGAATCTTTCCGTTTTCTCCAGATATGACCTTGACAACGGCTCCCAGGCCTCCGATAAACCGGAAGGAAACAGGGGAAATATATACAGTCGTCACCCCATGTTTAAGAATCTGGGGAATATGGAGATCAAAATAGTCAAGCCCCTCGAGAATGTCAGTATCGGACTTCTCCTCTCCGGCATATTGCAGATCTTGTTTTTCGAGAAACAAGGACGAGGAAACGCACACCATCCCCGGGATGACGGTTTTTCCCGAGAGGTCAAATACCTGTGCGCCGCTTGGGATGGGGATGTCCGGACCGATCCTTTCGATATTTCCGTCCGTGATTAAAATCATCCCGTTCTCGAGAATGCCCAGTAAGCCCATGGTGTAGATCTTGGCGTTTTTCAGAAGAACCTGATCGGATGCCAGGCCAGAAAGGGATGAAAAGATGATAAAAACAAATATAAATATGGCGGCGCTTTTTCGAAATGACTTCACAGCACTCCCTTTAAAGTCCCTGTTCGTGCTCCCCTTTATAACAAAGCGAAAACTCGAAGTCAATGATATCCGGAAAATTATTAGCGGAGGCACGATTTGTTAACCCCAGGTCATAAAAAGCTCATTTTTTAGGGTTTAATTACCTTCGGTTATCATGTATAATTTCTGGGTTCCCAACGAATAAATATTTTTTAGGAGCGTCCGATGACACAGAGATTTTATTTTTTTGCCATCCTTTTCCTTTTTGTCTTCCTCAGTCCATTCCATCTATCAGCGTCAGGTGCTCTCCAGACGGAGGAAACCGAAAGCACCGTAAAAGAGCTCAGCGAATTCCATGAGATCATTTATCCGATCTGGCATACAGCCTATCCCGAAAAAGACTATGCGGCCTTGCGGGAGTACGTTCCAGAGGTGAACCGACTGGCCAAAAATGTATTCAACGCAAAACTCCCGGGCATCTTGAGGGACAAAAAAGCTAAATGGGATGAGGAGCTGGAACACTTGAAAAAGGCGGTGGAAGACTACAACAAAACTGCCGCAGGAGAGGATAATCAAGCTCTGTTGGATGCTGCCGAGGTTTTACATGCCAAATTCGAAATGATGATCCGTCTCATCAGGCCCGTTTTGAAAGAGATCGATGAATTCCACAAGGTTCTGTATGTTGTCTACCACAAATATTTCCCTGACAAAGAATACGCCAATATTCGGTCTGTGAGCGATGACATGATTCTGAAAGCCGAAGCCATCACAAAGGCCAAACTTCCCAAAAGGCTCGAAGCCAAAGCCGATGAATTTTCCTCCGCCGCACAGGAATTACTGGAAGCGTCAAAAAAACTCAAAGCAACATGTCTGACAGAAAACACAGATCTCATCGAAAAAGCCGTCGATTTTCTCCACACCAAATACCAGAATCTAGAGAAAATTTTTAACTAGATATTGTTTTAACTTAATATAGAATATGAGACGATTTATCCTCACAACATTTGTGGCTTGGCCATTTTTCTTGGAAATTGCCCTCCAGAATATAACATCATAGCGGAACGGAAAACAAGAACCGTCCCCTTTTTTTCTTTTTTAGCTGGATTATTCACGTGCCAAGATTGCTGCAGCGGCGAGGAAGTGGCCCATGAAGCTGTATTTGTATACCGCGAATGGACTACAACGAAGCCGATGTAGTGAGATTGGCTCGCCCGAAGGGTAAAAAATGCCGATAAATATAAAAGATATTTCTTGAAAAGTTTTTTCAGCAATGTCAGGATAATTTCCTGATATTGCTGAAGTAAAAAAAGCATCGGCATTTTTTATGAATAATTCAGATTCAGAGGTTTGAAATGAAAACTAAATCAAGTATTAAAAAAGGCTTAGATGTCGGACTAATTGTGCTTATCCTACTTATCGGAAGTTTCTGCAGTGAGGAAGCAGTGACACCAGAAGCGGACTGGCAGCCCATAGTTGGGAAAATCATGACCAAATGGGCAAAAGATGTCACTGCGAATAAGGTCCATCCTGAATATCCTCGGCCTCAGATGAAACGGAAAGAATGGGTGAACCTGAACGGGATGTGGGAGTATGCGATCCGTCTCGAGGAAGAAAAGGCTCCCGAACTGTACGACGGTTCTATCCTCGTGCCATTTCCAGTGGAATCTGCGCTCTCGGGAGTTAAAAAGCCCGTTGCCAAAGAAAACCGTCTTTGGTACAGGCGCACATTTACGGTCCCCAAAGATTGGTCGAAAAAACGAGTCCTTCTCAACTTCGAAGCCGTGGACTGGGAAACAACTGTCTGGATCAACGGACGCCAGATGGGCACACACCGGGGAGGCTACGATCCATTCGTCTTTGATATCACCGACGCACTCCATAAAAGAAGGAGACAGGAAGTCGTCCTCTCTGTTTGGGACCCGATCAACGAAGGCACGCAGCCGCGAGGCAAGCAGGTGAGAGATCCCCACGGCATTTGGTACACATCGGTGACCGGCATCTGGGGAACGGTTTGGCTTGAGCCTGTCGAACTAACTCACATCGAATCCATGCGGATTGTCACGGATATAGACACGGGTGAGATCCATGTTACCGTCCAATGCCCGGACAAAGCCCTGGGTTATCAAGTGGAGTTGGTGGCATATGAAGATGAATCGACCGAGATCGAAGCGAAAGGAATGGTGGGCCAAAACATATCCCTGGCTTTGCAGGATCCCAAGCTCTGGTCGCCGGATTCTCCAACCCTTTATGACCTGAAAGTCCTGCTGAAAGACAGCCAGGGCAGGGAAATCGATCACATCGACAGCTATTTCGGGATGCGCAAGATCTCTGTGGATAAAGATGAAGCCGGTATAAACCGGCTTTTCCTGAACAATCAAGTCCAATTCATGATCGGACCTCTTGATCAGGGTTGGTGGCCGGACGGGCTTTACACAGCACCGACAGATAAGGCCCTTCGTTACGACTTAGAGGTGACCAAAAAACTGGGGATGAACATGCTGCGCAAACATGTCAAGATCGAACCTCGACGATTTTACTACTGGTGTGACAAGCTCGGTGTTCTCGTCTGGCAGGACATGCCCAACGGGGATTCCCACATCGGGAGGGAAGGAAAAGACATCGAGCGATCGCCCGAATCAGCCGGGCAATTCGAGGTCGAACTCAACCGCATGATCGACAGCCTGTACAATCATCCGAGTATCGTGATGTGGGTGCCATTTAACGAGGGGTGGGGTCAGTACGATACAGCCAGGATCGCAGATTGGATCAAACAGCTCGATCCTACACGATTGGTCAACAATGCCAGCGGTTGGGCAGACCGCGGCGTGGGCGACGTCCAAGATGTCCACTCCTACCCAGGCCCTGCTGCCCCGGAAAACGAGCCCAACCGAGTGGCCGTGCTGGGAGAATTCGGCGGTTTGGGACTACCGGTAAAAGAGCACACTTGGCAGGATGAAAAAAACTGGGGGTACAGAAGTTTCGACAACGCCGAAGACCTGACTCAAGCCTATCTGGAGTTGATCAAAAAATTACAAGTCCTGGTCGAAGCAGGATTATCGGCAGCCGTCTACACGCAGACCACAGATGTTGAAATCGAGGTGAACGGACTGATGACCTATGACCGAGGCATCATAAAAATGAATCCCGAACAGATCGCAAAAACGAACGAGGCGCTATACAAAAACTTTTATTGAATAAACACGTAATACACAATGGTATACTAATTGAAACAGGAGGTTTTCTGATGAAAAAAACGATGATTTTTTGTATTTTGGGAATATTTCTTGTCAGTGTTACGGCAACCCCAGGCTACAGTCAAACAGCCGAAGAGATCATACAAAAGATGATCAAAGCGACAGGAGGGAGAAAAGCCCTCGAAAGCATCGATGATTCTACCCTAACAGGCACAATGGAATTTGTCCAGGAAGGTGTAAGTGGTGAAATAACCGTGTATAAAAAAGAACCCAGCAAAATGCGTGTTGATGTCGAAGTCATGGGCATGGTGATCACCCAGGCCTATGACGGAAATCTAGTATGGTGGACCAATCCCCAGACCGGAGCGACCGAAGAAATGCCTGCAAATGAAGCGGCGAGCATGAAGAGAGATGCCTTGCCCAGAGATGCCACCTTCAATCCGGAAAAATACGGGATATCTTTTACCTCCAAAGGCAAGGAGGCCTTAGAGGGTAAAGATCATTATGTCATAGAGCAAACCTATGCCGATGGCTTTATAGCCACCCTGTATGTGGACTGTGCCACTTATCTCATCACAAAATCAAAGGGCACGCTGGAGTCAGCAATTGGAGAGGCGGAATTTGAGCAACACGCCTCGGATTACAAAAAAATCCAGGGTCTTATGATCGCCCACAAATTCACCACCTATATGAACGGTGCGGAAGCACGAATCCTCACCATCACCGATGTCCAGTACAACACAGGATTGGAAGATTCCATGTTCAAGATGGAGGAGTGACTCAAAAAAAGATCCTCACGCCCGTTTTTCTTTGACAGTTTCCGGAATTGGAACTATTATGGACTAGGCCATAAAACGTTGTAAAATGAAATGCCCCAAATGCCAGCATGACAATCCCGCAAACACCTCCTACTGCGGCGACTGCGGAATGTCGCTCTTTCCTTCCGGTAAAATCCCTCTTGCCAAAACCATGACTCTCGAAACCCCCGTTTTAGAGCTGGAAAGAGGGAAGGTCTTTGCCGAGCGCTACGAGATCATCGAAGAGCTGGGGAGAGGAGGCATGGGCCGGGTTTACAGGGTTATGGATAAAAAGATAAACGAAGAAGTGGCCCTCAAACTGATAAGACCTGAAATCGCCGACAGCAAAACGATCGAACGATTCGGCAACGAATTAAAGATGGCCCGGAAAATATCCCACAAGAATGTTTGCCGGATGTACCACCTCAGTGAGGAATCAGGAACACATTACATAACCATGGAATACGTACTGGGGGAAACCTTAAAAGGCATGATCAGGATGACCAAACAGCTGTCCCTGGGCACGGCCGTAAGCATTGCCAAACAGATCTGCGCGGGACTAGGCGAGGCCCACAGGATGGGAGTGGTCCACCGCGACCTCAAACCCCAGAATATCATGATCGACAAACAGGGAAATGCCCGAATCATGGATTTCGGGATCGCCCGATCTCTTGAATCGGAAGGGACAACACGGCCCGGCATCATTATCGGTACGCCTGAATATATGTCTCCTGAACAGACAGAATTTAGGGAAGTCGACCAGCGTTCGGACATCTATTCATTGGGGATCATTCTTTACGAAATGTTGACAGGGAGAATCCCATTCGAGGGGGAAACGCCGATCAGCATAGCCATGAAGCACAAAAGCCAAAAACCCCCTGACCCTGCCAAGTTCAACCCTCAAATTTCAGGGGATCTCAACCGGATCATTTTGACATGCCTCGAAAAGGACCGTGAGAACCGATACCAGAACATCGAAGAGCTACAGGATGACTTGAGGAGAATAGAAGAAGGCCTTCCCACCACAGAAAGAGCCATTCCCAAACGCAAGCCTATCACCGAAAAAGAGATCACCGTTAGCTTCAAGCCAAAAAAAGCGTTGATTCCTCTTGTGGCTGTTCTGGCCTTGGCCGTTATCGCCGTGATCGTCTGGCAACTCCTCCCTCAAAAAGAGGTCATGCTTCCCCCTTCTGACAAGCCTTCACTCGTGGTCATGTATTTCAAGAACAACACGGGAGAGCAAGGTCTGGACCACTGGCGAACGGCTCTGGCAGATCTGCTGATCACAGACCTTTCCCAGTCCAAGCTCATTCGGGTGGTAAGCGGGGAAGTCCTGTACAACATCCTCGAAAGGCTCAACCAGCTGGAAGCGAGCGCCTATTCATCAGATATTTTAAGCGAAGTCGCCAACCGCAGCCGAGCTGACCGAATTCTGGTGGGAAATTTTACCAAAGCAGGAGACACATTCCGGATTAACACAGCGCTACAAGATGGCCGTACTGGCGAGCTTTTCGGCTCGGAAAGCGTGGAAGGGGTCGGTGAAAGAAGCTTCTACATGATGGTGGATGAACTGACCCGAAGAATAAAGGCTCATTTCGAACTTACTGAGGAAGAGATCACGGCTGATCTCGACAGCAGAATAGAGACAATCACCACCAGTTCTCCCGAAGCATACAAACTCTACAGCGAAGCACGAACCTATCACCTCCAGACAGATTACTGGCAGAGTATCGGTACGATGCAAAAAGCTCTGGAAATCGATCCAGAGTTTGGCATGGCATGGAGATCCGTAGCCATGTCCTTTAATAACCTGGGCAGGAGGCCGGCAAAACTGGAGGCCATCACAAAAGCCTTCGAACTCAGGGATAAGGTCTCGGAAAGAGAACGCTACACCATCGAAGCGGATTACTACAAATCCTGGGAAAAGAGC
>Ga0114922_10001912_pt1 | contig 19727 bp, 12 predicted proteins | sample AartaG_FD_100975 | JGI IMG/M metagenome (GOLD analysis project Ga0114922, IMG submission 100975) | Deep subsurface microbial communities from Aarhus Bay to uncover new lineages of life (NeLLi) - Aarhus_00045 metaG | ecosystem: Environmental > Aquatic > Marine > Oceanic > Sediment | place...
CGCGTCCACGGGATCCTCTCTGCCGACGGCACCAAGCAGAGCGAAGGGGAGGCCGCCCAGTACGTCTACGAGGGCCCGGCCTCGGGCAGCCGCGATGGCTACAAAGGCCACACGATGAACATGGTGCTGCGTCCGGGCGAGGCGATTGTCTGGCGCTGGGGGCACGCGATGCCCCTGAAGTACCAGGGCAACTCGCACCCGAAAGACCAGGTCAAGAGCGATGACTGGATGGGCAAGATATGCAACGGCCTGTGGGACTACCGCCCGGACCTGAGCGGCGACCTCTGGCGCAACGGCGCGGAGGCAGTCGAGAACATCCGGGCGACCCCGGACGGCCTCGCCGCCGAGCCCGGCAAGACGGGGACGATCCTCTGGCTGATGCGCAGCCCCTATCCCTTTGTGGGTGGACACTTCGATGCGGAGGGCGTCGAGGCGAAGATCGAGCTTTCGAAGGACGGCAAGGAATGGCAGGAAATGACATCGGGGATTCTGGACTACCAGTTCCCCGCCGAGTGGGGGCCGTGGTACGAGTACCGGCTCCGCTGTCAGCTCGAGGGCGAAGCACGGCTGAAGGAGCTGCGGATCATCAGCGACGTGCAGATGGCGCCCCGGGCGCTGCCCAGCATGGTGGTGGGCAAGAACGCATTCGTCTATACCGACCAGAGCCCCGACGGGCGCAAGGTCCGCGTCACCCATGAATGGGTGGAACGTTCGGCCACGAGGCCGCCCGAAGCCCCGGCAAGGGCCATCTTCCCACCCGACGGCGGCGAGAGCGACGGCAGCGAATTCGCCTTCCGGTGGACCCCGGCCGGGGATCCTGACGGCGACGAGATTGCCGACTACCACTTCGAACTCTCCGAGCGGGCGGACATGAAGTGGCCGCTCTCGCCCAACTTTGCCAAGCTCATCTCCTTGACCGCGGACAAGGGCAAGGCGCAGTACACGCTGCCCTTCCCGGGCCTGCTGGCGCCGGATACCAAGTACTACTGGCGTGTGCGAGCGACGGACGCCAATGGGGTGTGGGGGCCATGGAGCGATGTGTGGAGTTTCACCGCGCGTTGCGTGGCTTATCCGGTCGACGTGGTCCTGGAGTTCGACCAGCAGAAGAACGTGGGCGTCCTGCGCTGGAAGCCGAACCCGGAGGGCCGCCGACCCGCCAGGTACAAGGTCTACGGCAGCGACGAGAAGGGGTTCTTTACCAGCGACACTCCCTACGACGCCAATGTCGGCAACCAGGAGCATAAGCTACCCGTTCCCTTCCCGGCCAACTTCGTGGCGGAGACGGATGGGACCGAACTCGCAGTCGTGGGCGAGGGCCTGAATCTGCCCAACGCCAACAGGGCCTACTATCGCGTGGTGGCCGTGGATGAGGTGGGCAAGCGCAGCTACTCGTCCGACTACGTGGAGGCCCCCCGGCCGTTCATCCATACCAGGCCCGTCACGGCGGCGAAGGTCGGTCAGCAGTACCGCTACCAGCTCGCGGCAATCCGCTCCATCGGGGACCTGCGCTCCAGGGCCGCTGGCGGCAAGGGCTACTGGGACGTGGAGGTGCCCCGCTTCGCCCTTGTGCGGGGGCCGGCGTGGCTCAGCATGGACGATCAGGGCGCCGGCCTGCTCACGGGCACGCCCGAGGCCGCCGGCAAGGCCCAGGTCGAAGTGACTGCTACCATTGACAAAGAGATCCGCACGTACGACCTGAACGCCCTCATGTGGGGCCAAGAGAAGGTCGAAGTCAGCACCAGGCAGATGGGGCCCGCAACCCAGAGCTTCACCATCGACGTGCGAAGGTAGGCTTCGTCACGGGCGGCTGACCAAGGCGGGCCGCGCACAAACCTTTCTTCGACGAGGGCGGTTGCGGAGCCATGAGAGCTGCGAGTTGGTGTCACATTTCGGTTGTGCTGGTGCTGGCTTTCCTCACAGCCAGCGGATCCGGATTGGAGAAATCAACAGTGCTGCCAGAGCTGCCTGAAGGGAACGGCATCGCCGCGGAGTACCCCGGCGACCGGGGGATCGCGCAGGATCCTTCGGTGATCTTCGCCGACGGTTTTGAAGACTGCTCTTCTCCCGCTGACCTGCGCGACAAGTGGACTTGGCTCATCCATGACGCCAACATGCGCATCACGGAAGAGGCCGGCAACGTGCACGGTGGAGGCAGAGCGCTGGAGTTGACCGTGCCGCAACAGAGGACGCCACTCTCAATCGGGGTGGACAAGCGACTCGAGAACGAGCGCGACGTCCTCTTCCTGCGCTGGTACTCCAAGTTTGAAAGGGACTTCGCCGTCAGGAGAAGCTCTGTCCACAACGGCGGGTCGATCTCCGCCAAGTACTGCCCTGGCGGCCATGCCACCCCGGGCATACCGGCCGACGGGCGCAACAAGTTCCTCGTCAACTTCGAAAACGAGAACTCATCCGGCAGATCGCCTGGCTACCTGAACGTTTACTGCTACCACGCCGAGCAAGGCGGACGCTACGGAGACCACTTCTATCCCTCGGGCAAGGTCGTGCCGGGGTCCGAATTGCGGTCAGGCGTCGCGACGTTCGGCCCGTACTTCATCGCCCGGCCGGACCTGATTCCCGAGCTGGGTCGCTGGTACTGCTACGAATACATGGTGAAGGCGAACACGCCCGACGAGCGCGACGGACGCATCGCGTGCTGGCTGGACGGGGAACTCGTGGCGGACTTCCCCAACATGAGGCTCCGCGACGTCGACACGCTCAAGATCGATCGCTTCGGGATCGGCCTGTTCATCTCGCGGAACACCGTGCGCGCGAACACGAAGTGGTACGACGACGTGGTCGTCGCCACCTCGTACATAGGCCCACAGGTGCCCGCTGAACCTGAGTAAAGACGGGGTTCACGGCGGCGTGGACTGAATTCGCTCGCGCTCCCGAAGCACTTTGTCTATCTCGGCCTCCACGCGCGCCGCACGCCCGCAGCAGGCGCCGCCCCACACACATTCGTCTGCCCCGCAGACTATACCCGACCTCCGACCGATTCGGACTGACCGCCATCGACAGCGAGACTCCTGAGCATTGAAATGCCGGTCTTGTTCCGGTAGAAGGGACATCTTGGACCATGCGGGCAGTTGCGAGGCAGGGGGCTGTCCCCTGTCGGCAGGAACCTTGCCAGAGGAGAAGCTCGATGCGTGGTGTAACCCTGAAGAGCACGGTCGTGATTTGCGTCTTGGCAGTCCTTGGCTGTGGTGCGCCGGGAAGGTCAACCGGCCGAGAGGTCGCGCAAACGGCGCTCCCGGAGGGCGTAAAGGCCGTCTGGGATATGGGTAAGGCATACCGGGAGGGCACGCCGACGCGGGAACGCGTCTCCATCAACGGCCTGTGGCGCTGGCAGCCGGCCGCCGAGCTGACGGAGACGGTCCCAGCAGACGGCTGGGGGTATTTCAAGGTGCCGGGCTGCTGGCCGGGCATCACCGACTACATGCAGAAGGACTGCCAGACGCTCTACGCCCATCCGAGCTGGGCGGATGAAAACCTGGGCGGTGTCAGCATGGCCTGGTATCAGCGGGAGATCACCATCCCGGAGGCATGGGCCGGCCGGCGCGTCACGCTCTACGCGGAGTACGTGAACTCCGCGGCGGCCGTGTACCTGGACGGCCAGAAGGTGGGCGAACTGCGTTTTCCCGCCGGCGAGGTGGACCTCACGTCGGCATGCCGGCCCGGCCAGACGCATACGCTCAGCATGTACTTCGTCGGCCTGCCGCTGAGCGCCGTCACGCTTTCGTTCAGCGACACCAATGAGCCCAGGCAGGTGCGCGGGCGCATCGCGCGCAGGGGGTTGTGCGGCGACGTCTACCTCGTGGGCGAGCCCGCAGGACCCCGGATCGCCGACGTGAAGGTGGAAACGTCGGTGCGCAACTGGGAGGTCACGTTCGTTGCTGCTCTGGACGGCATCTCGCAGGACGCCCGCTACGCCCTCCGTGCCGAGATCGCCGAGGACGGCCGCAGCGTCGGGCAGTTCACGAGCGCGGCCTTCAGCGGAAGCGACCTGACGGACGGGCGTTTCTCGTTCACGGAGAGTTGGAGGCCGGACAAGCTCTGGGACACGCACACTCCGCAGAACCAGTATGACGTCGACCTGTCGCTGCTGGACGCGCGGGGCAAGGTCGTCGACACGGCCCTCACGGAGCGCTTCGGCTTCCGCGAGTTCTGGATCGACGGGCGCGACTTCTACCTGAACGGCACGCGCATCTTCCTGTCCTCCGTGCCCCTGGACAACGCGCAGGTGGGGGCGTTCGTGGCCAACTATGAGGCCGCCAAGGAGAGCCTGACGCGTCTACAGAGCTACGGGATCAACTACGTCTACACGCACAATTACGGCTGCGAGCCGGGGTCCCATCTGAGCTTCGAGGAGATCCTCCGGGCGGCCGACGACGTGGGGATGCTCGTGGCCATCTCCCAGCCGCACTTCCGCCGCTACCAGTGGGACGATCCCGACGCCGAGCAGACCAACGGCTATGCGGACCTGGCGAAGTTCTACGTCGGCGTTGCAGGCAGCCACCCCTCCGTGGTCTTCTACGACACGAGCCACAACGGAACCGGCTACAGCGAGGACATGCGCCCGGACATGATCGACGGAATCCAGGACCCGCGGAGCGGAGGTTCGCTGCGCAACGCCAACAACGCCCTGCGGGCCCAGGCTATCGTCAACCGGCTCGATCCGACCCGTGTCTGCTATCACCACTCCTCGGGCAACCTGGGCCCGATGCACACGAGCAACTTCTACGCGAACTTCGCACCGATCCAGGAGATGGACGATTGGTTCGGGCACTGGGGGACGGTGGGCGTGAAGCCCGTCTTCACCTGCGAGTACAGCGTGCCGTTCACGTGGGACTGGGCAATGTATCGGGGATGGTATAAGGGCAGGCGGTCCTTCGGCAGCGCAGTGGTGCCCTGGGAGTTCTGCCTAGCGGAGTGGAACGCGCAGTTCCTGGGCGATGGTGCCTTCCGGATCAGCGACCTGGAGAAGGAGAACCTGCGCTGGGAGGCCGAGCAGTTCCGGGCGGGCAGGCTCTGGCAGCGCTGGGATTACCCGAACCGGCTGGGCTCCCGGGACTTCGACGAACGCTACCCCGTCATCGCCATGTACCTGACCAACAATTGGCGCGCCTTCCGCACGTGGGGCATGTCGGCCAACTCCCCGTGGGAGCACGGGCACTACTGGAAGCCTCGCCCGGGCGTCGACACCGGGCGCAAGGAGTTCCCGGTCGACTGGGAGAACCTGCAGCGCCCGGGCCTGAGCCCGGATTACGTCGAGGATCGGTACGAGCGCATGGACCTGGCCTACGAGCGCTCAGACTGGATCGCGACCCCCGCGGCCCAGGCCCTCTACCGCAATAACATGCCGCTACTGGTCTACATCGCCGGCAAAGCGGACGCCTTCACGAGCAAGGACCACAACTTCCTGCCCGGCGAGACGGTCGAGAAGCAGCTCATTATCATCAATAACTCGCGCGAACCGGTCATCGCCGAGCAGTCCCTGGTCGTCTGGCGGGGCTTGGCCGAAAAGATGCCCCTCGATCCCCGCGCCATTGCCGACTGGGTCCCCACGGGGGAGCAGAAGCGCATCCCGCTCACGTTCAAAGCGACCGCGGCGCCAGGGCGGCACACTCTGAAGGCTACAATCAATTTCGGCAATGGTGAGACGCAGCAAGACTCCTTCGCCATCGACGTGCTGCCGGCGCCGAAACCCGTCCGGCCCGCAGGGACGATCGCCCTCCTCGACCCGAAAGGCGAGACGGCCGCGATGCTGACGAGCCTGGGCATTGCGTTTGAGAAGGTGAGTCCGAACGCAGACCTGGCTGGCTATGATGTCTTCGTCGTCGGCAAAGGGGCCCTGACGCTCGAGGGCCCGGCCCCGGACATCTCGCGCGTGCGCGACGGCCTGAAAGTCGTCATCTTCGAGCAGACGGGAGAGGTGCTCGAAAAGCGGTTCGGGTTCCGCATCGCCGAGTACGGGCTGCGCTGGGTCTTCAAGCGCGTGCCCGACCATGCCCTGCTCGATGGCCTGACCAATGAGCATCTGCGCAACTGGCGCGGCGACGCGACGATCCTTCCCCCGCGCATCGAGTACGAACTCGATTACTCTCCCACCGTGGAGTGGTGCGGCATCCGCGTCAAGCGCATCTGGCGCTGCGGCAACCGGGGCAATGTTGCCTCGGCCTTGATCGAGAAGCCGGCCTCTGGCGACTTCCTGCCCATTCTCGACGGCGGCTACGCCCTCCAGTACGCCCCCCTCATGGAGTACCGCGAAGGCAAGGGCATGGTGCTCTTCTGCCAGATGGACGTGACGGGACGCACCGAGAGCGACCCGGCGGCGCAGGCCCTGGCGCGGAACATCGTTCAGTACGTCTCGGCCTGGCAGGCCGCGCCGCGGCGCCGGGCCGTCTACGTCGGCGATGCGCCGGGGCGGGAGCAGCTCGAGTCAACGGGCCTGGCCCTCACGCCCTACCGGGGCGGGAAGCTGTCGGCCGACCAGGCGTTGGTAGTCGGGCCGGGCGGCGGACGAGAACTCGCCGGCAACGCGGCGGCCGTCGCGGACTTCGTGAAGGCGGGCGGCCACGTGCTGGCCCTTGGACTCGACGGCGAGGAAGCGAGTTCCTTCCTGCCTTTGAAGGTCACGACGAGGAAGGCGGAGCACATCGCCTCGTACTTCGAGCCGCCTGCCTCCGACTCGCTTCTGGCCGGCGTCGGGCCGGCGGACGTGCACAACCGCGCGCCGAGGGAGTTGCCGCTCGTTGCCGGAGGCGCCACACCCATCGGCAACGGCGTGCTGGCGAAGGCGGAGAACCTGAACGTCGTGTTCTGCCAGCTCTTGCCGCAAGAGGTCAATTCCGCCCTCGGGACGCCGACGGCGTTCACCGCAGGCCAAGACGAAGCCGGGAAGCCGGGAGCGCTGGTGACTCTCGGCCCGCTCACCCCGCAGGGCGCCAGGCTGGGCCAGCGGGTGGAAGGAGCCGAGGCCGGCAAGACCTACACGCTCGCGGTCCGCGCCAAGGCACTGGGCCAGGACCTGAGCGCGCGCCTCGGGCTCGAGCGGTCTGCTCGTCGGAGGCGCAGGTTCAGCCGCGGTGGGGCCGCGCCGCCCGCTGCTCCCAGGCAGCCGCTTCCTCAGGGAGAGGACGTCCGGATCAAGGCCAACAAATGGACGGAGCTGCACCTGACCTTTGCTGCGGATGAGTCGGCCGCTCAGGGCATACTCGCTTACCTAAGTTGCTCGCAGCCTGGCGGGCGGCTCTGGATCGGCGGATTCCGGCTCTACGAAGGGGACTACGTCCGGTCTGGGCAGGCAGATCATCCGGTCGAGGACCTGTTGGAGAATGGAGACTTCGCTGCGGGTGCGGAGCCGTGGCAGTTTGATTTCACCCAGCAGCGCAACGTGAAGCGGACGTACCGTCGCGTGAGCTGCCTGGTAACGCGCCTGCTGGCCAACATGGGCGCGGCCGGTGAGACGCGGCTGCTCGAGCACGTCTCACGCCCCGTGGCGGAAGGCGAGCAGCGCTGGCTGGACGGCCTCTACGTGGACGTGCCGGAGGGTTGGGACGACCCGTACCTCTTCTTCCGCTGGTAGGCCGCCGGTGGAGCGCCCACAGGTCAGGTGAAGGCGGCTGCCCGGTATCGCCGCAGACCGCGCGCGCCCGGGCAGCGGGCGCTGACGGAACCCGAGCCGGGGGCGCCGGCCACCAGACCGCGCCAATCGGGCGAGGCCGCCGGCAACCTGTGGCCTGCACTTCACGATGTGCGCTTATGCCGACGCGAGTTCCCTCCCCAGGCCAAGGGGCTCCGGATGCGGCGTGTCTGTCCGCCATCAACCTGACGGAACCTTAGCGTGGCCATCCAGAAGAAAGTGACCATCACTGTCGACGCCGAAGACGCAGTCGGCCGTCAACGGCCGGTGCGTTGGGCGATCGGCGAGCTTCGGCAATCGCTGGTGCGGCAGGGGGTTGCCGTCGAACTGCGCGACAGGATAGAGCAGAGCGACGCGACCGCTGTCCCGATCATCGCCGCGTCCGCAAGCTCGGCGGCGATTCGCGACATGCTGCCGAAGGGCGGGCCCGTGGTGCCCCGGATCCCCGAAGCGCTGGCCCTCGTGCCGGTCAGCGTCGGGGGGCGATCCGCCCTGCTGGCGTGCGGTGCGGACGCGCGCGGCCTGGTCTACGCGCTGCTTGAACTCAAGGACCGCGTGGATCATGCGGACGATCCGCTGGCGGCCCTGGAGCTAGCCGCCCCCGTCGTGGAGCAGCCAGCCAATGCCATCCGCGGGGCGATGCGGCTCTTCGCCAGCGACGTGGAGGACAAGCTCTGGTTCTATGATCGGCGGTTCTGGCGCGAGTACCTCTCGATGCTCGTCGCGCAGCGCTTCAACCGTTTCAACCTGGCCCTCGGGATCGGCTATGACTTCCCCAGGCGCATTACGGATTCCTACTTCTACTTCGCTTACCCGTTCTTCCTGTCAGTGCCCGGTTACGACGTCCGGGTGCGCGGACTGCCGAGGGCCGAGCGCGACAGGAATCTGGAGATGCTGCGGTTCATCAGCGCAGAGGCAGCGGAGCGCGGGCTCCACTTCCAGTTGGGCCTCTGGACGCACAGCTATGAACTGACCGACAGCCCGGCAGTCAACTACACCATTGAGGGCCTGACAGCGGAGGCGCACGCACCCTACTGTCGCGACGCCCTGCGGCTGCTTCTCCAGACCTGCCCGGCCATCGCGGGCGTGACCATGCGCGTGCACGGCGAGAGCGGAATCCGCGAGGGGAGCTATGACTTCTGGAGAACGGTGTTCGATGGCCTGGCGCGGTGCGGGCGGCCGGTCGAAATCGACATGCACGCGAAGGGGCTCGACCAGAAGATGATCGACGTCGCGCTGGCGACGGGTTCGCGCGTGATCGTGTCGCCCAAGTTCTGGGCGGAGCACATGGGATTGCCTTACCAGCAGGCGTCGGTGCGTGAACTGGAGCGGGTGCCCGAGGAACGGGATGGCTACATGGCGTTCAGCGCCGGCTCGCGGAAGTTCACACGCTACGGCTATGCAGACCTGCTGAGGGAGGACCGTCGTTACGGCGTGCTGTTCCGGATGTGGCCGGGCACGCAGCGGCTGCTGCTCTGGGGCGATCCTGCGATGGCCGCAGGATTCGGCCGCGCGGCGGCTTTTTGCGGCTGCCAGGGTGTGGAGATATTCGAGCCGCTCTCGTTCAAAGGCCGCAAAGGGTCGGGCTTGCCGGGCTCGCGCGACGGCTATGCCGCCCCTTCGTTACACAGCACCCATGACTGGCAGAAGTACACGTACACCTACCGCCTGTGGGGCCGCCTGACGTACGACCCCGAAGCAGATCCTGAAACGTGGCGCCGCTCCCTGAGGAAGGAGTATGGGAGGGATGCCCCATCGGTGGAAGGCGCGTTGAGCAATGCAAGCCGCATCCTGCCGCTGGTGACCACGGCCCACCACCCTTCGGCTGCGAACAACTCGTACTGGCCGGAGATGTACACGAACATGCCGATCGTGGACGAGAACAGGCCGCATCCCTACCACGACACGGCCGCGCCGAAGCGATTCGGGACGGTGAGCCCGCTCGACCCCGTGCTGTTCGCCGGCGTCGACGAGTTCGCTCAGGAACTGGCAACCGGCGAGCGGAGCGGCAAGGTCTCGCCCTGCGACGTGGCATCGTGGCTCGATGGGCTGGCGGATGCCGCCGCAGCCGACCTCGCGCAGATACGGGAGCGGGGCGGCTCTCCGGAGAGCAACGGGCTCAGGCGTGTGGACGTTGACGTGGGCATTCTGATCGGCCTGGGACGGTTCTTCGCGTGCAAGCTGCGGGCCGGCGTCCTGTATGGCCTGCACGAACGGACGCAGAGCAGGACGGCGCTGGAGGCGGCCCTGAACGCCTATCGCGCGGCGCGCGATGCCTGGGAAGAGTTCGCGCGTCGGGCGGACGTGTACGTGGACGACCTGACCTTCGGGGCCACCGCAAACCTTCGCGGGCATTGGAGGGACCGCCTCGACGCGATGGACCTGGACATCGGCGACATGGAAGCAGCCCTGCGCGAAGCAGACGCAACGGCGTGCGAGGGGGCTGCGCCGTATCCGCCCGCCGGCTGCCAGCCAATGATCCGGCCCCGGTGCGAGCACGTGCCTGAAGACTCAATCCGCCCCGGCCAGCCGGTCGCCATCGACCTGCGGTTCCCCGGCGACGATCCCTCCGGTCGCCCGACCGCGGTGCGCCTGCGCTATCGGCACGTCAACCAGGCAGAGGCGTATCTGTCCGCTGACATGCGGGCCGACGCCGGGCACTTCGTCGCGGAGATTCCCGGCGATTACACGGACTCGCCGTACGCGCTGCAATACTTCTTCGAGCTGCGGCGCGGTAGAGGCCAGGCGTGCCTGTACCCGGGCGTGGACCTCGACACCTTCGGCCAGCCCTACTTCCTGATCCGTCAACGTCGGCGGCCCGACCGTGCTTGCCTCTGAACTGCGCTCAGACGTGTGCCTTAGCGCCGCCGACGAGTCCTGCTCGCTGAACTGCAAACCGGAACTTGCCGACGTCCCAGCAGAAGACGTTCCTCACGATGTCCTGTGCAAGCGGATCGGACGGGTCCGCTGACCAACTCCTCACGGTCTCTGCGCCGAAGCAGAGAGACAGGGCCGCCACGGCCAGGTCGGGGCGCTCCTCGGTCTTCCAGGGCTCGGCCTGCGCCAGCAGCGCGAACAGGTCCTCCAGGTCAGACGAGGCCGGGGAAGGGCGCAGAAGGTCCAGGGCAGGCGGATGCAGCGCACCGAGTTCCGCCAGCCCCAAGACCAGCAAAGCCTGGGCGCGATGGTCGAGTTGTGCCCGCTTCTGCCAGGCCTGTTCCAGCACGCGGAGCACATCCGCAGGCGGGTCGGGAAGCATGGAGAGCACTCTGACGGCGAATCCAACGGGGGAATTGACCTCCGATGAGCGTGCCAGGCCCAGCAGATGCTCAACGGCCGCTGAGAGACCGCCAGACACCCACACGGCCAGGCTGGCGCATATCCTCTCACGGTAACGGGCCACCTGATCCTCGGAGATGATGAAGCCAACCGGCGTGTGTAGCCTCAGGAGCTTCATCGTCTTCGCGTCCGGGTTGTCGATCCAGAGCATCGCCCTGCGCACCCGATCACGAATCTCGGGGCGCTGCTGCGTGCCCTTGATGCCACAGTTGACCCCCGGAAGCCCCCCGAACAGGGCGGCGGTCACGCGATCAGTCGCCGAGCACTCGCCGAGCACCTTTTCGGCGAAGCGGCTCCACTTCTCGCCTTTGAACACCTCCTGGGCAATGCCAAGAACGGTGTCCGGCTCACGTTCGGCCCGGCGTGCCGATTCCAGCAGGCGCGCCATGGCCTCCCCGTCGGACGCCAGGTGCCGCGGGTGCCAGTCGACGCCCCGGAAACTCTCCAGCGTGGCGCACTTCGGATCGAAAGCCAGGGCTGCGTCCAGACTCAGGGGCGTACTTATCAGGCCGTGGTACCGGTGGAAGGAATAGGGGGCGGTCAGGACCATGTCTTTGGACAGGCCGATCGAGGTCTTCGTCAGTACCGGCGTGAAGCGCGACAGGAACCGGCCGACCAGTTCGACCGCGGCCATCCATTCCCTCTTGGCCGGGTTCGGCTTCATTCCCGCGCCCAAGGCTTCTGCCGGCAGGACAACGTGAAGACTCCGGTGCCCGGAGAACTTCGCGAGGTAGGGCACACCGAAGTGCTCGAGAACGGCCACAATCGGCAGCAGTCCCCTGAAGGACGCCGCGAGGCTCATGTCCAACTCGAAGCGCACATCCCATCCGATCACGTCGTCGGGCCGGCCCCGCCGGTTGACGCACGTTTGCATGCCGAAGAACGGGAAGAAGGGCGACGCGCACCCGTCAAAGCGACGCGCAGCCGCGCGAATGGCGTCGCAGAACTCCTGGCGACTAGCAAGGCAGTGTAGGCGGATGCTCGCTGCTTTCGCACCACGGGTCGTGAAGTCCATGTCCGTGTGATAGAAGAACCGCAGCGGTCGCGTATTCGACAACTCCCAGAGCACGTCGGATACGTCGTCCTTCAGGTAGAACTCAATCACCTGCTCGTATGTGGGCCTGAGCCCCCGCTCGTTCATGGCATCTCCCCGCTGGGCTGCCGAGACGAACTCAAGCGCACGCCGCCGGATCGGAGTCGCCAGGGGCTTTGACGCCCGTGGGACGGAGTAAGAGCGCCGCCTCCCGCACTCGGCAGATCCGCTCCGCACGGCGCAGACTGTAGCATCTGGAGGCCGGTCCCTGCAAGCCTTGCCCGTCCTGCCGCGTCGCCGCTTGCCCGGGGAAAGCCTACAATGTCGGGGAGATCGAGAGCACACCTCGCCCCGTCCAGGTGAAGCCCGCCAGATGTGGTCCTGCCGCGGGCGACATGAAGCGTAGGCCCTCGGTCAAGGCCTGGGCGTCAGTGCCCTGCAGATACTCGCCGCCGCGTGGCGTCAAGCCCGATGCCACACCTGCGCTCCTCTCTCAGTCAGGCAGCGGCAGCACCTCCCAGTTGCCCGCCCGGCCCACCGGCCGCCCACCGGGCGTCTTCCGCAACGACGCCTCCGCTCCTTGCCGCTAAGGTCCTCGGCACGGCTCAGGGCGAGCTGTGGCTTGCGGCTCAATCCGCAGAATCCCCACTTGACGGCGAAGCGATGATCAACGCCCTCTCGCAGAGGGAGGCGCACGAAGCCGTCCAGGGCGCTGCTGCGGCTGAGACCCAGCTTGCCGACCCATCGGAGGCATCTGCGCCATCGGCGCGTTGAGAACTCCATACCCCGCACGGCATGCAACGGGCCCGTGACCTCTGGCGCGGGCCGAGCGGGCCGTCGAATGAGCACGCCCGGCAGTGTCTCGTGGACTGGGGGCGCAGTCTCGGTTAAGCTGAATGTTTCTGCGGTACGCCGGCAGAGGCCGGCGGTTTGACTCAACACGAAGGGAGTGCCCCGATGGACAAGTGCCCGAACAGGGAAACGAATGCGGCCGAGTGCATTTGCCAGGCGGAGGACTGCGAGCGCCGCGGGCTCTGCTGCGCGTGCGTTGCCGCTCACCGCAGCCACGGCAACTTGCCGTCCTGCCTGCGGGACCTGGCCAAGAAGGAAGACTGAGCTTCGACAAGGCGACGGGGCCGGGCCTGCGGGCCGGCAGCGAGGTGAAGGCGTCATGAGAAAGGTCGTCCTGGGCAAGAGCGGGCTCGAGGTGTCCGCCGTGGGGTTCGGAGGCATCCCCATCCAGCGGATCAGCATTGACGAGGCCGTGAGCGTCATACGTCGTGCACTGAGCCTGGGCGTGACGTTCATCGATACGGCCGCCGGCTACACCGATAGCCAGCAGAAGATCGGCGCCGCCATCCAGGGGCGGCGCGAGGGCTTGGTGCTCGCCAGCAAGAGCGGCGATGCCACCCGGGACGACGTTTTGCGCGACGTCGAGAGGTCGCGACAACAGATGGGCGTCGACGTCATCGACCTCTACCAGTTGCACAGCGTGTCCGACCGGGGCAAGTGGGAGAGGGTGTCGGGACCCGGCGGCGCGTTGGAGGGGCTGATGGAGGCGCGCGACGCCGGCCATGTCGGCCACGTCGGCTTCACATCGCACAATCTGGGGCTGGCGCTCGAGATGATCGAGCACCCGGCCTTCGAGACCGTCCAGTTCCCCTTCAACCTGGTGACCTCGGAACCGGCCGACGAGCTGGTACCGAAAGTGCGCGAACTCGGGCTCGGCTTCATCGTGATGAAGCCGCTCTGTGGCGGCCAGTATGACAACGCGCGGCTCGCCTTCAAGTTCCTGAACGGCTACCCCGACCTGGTCCCCATTCCCGGCATCCAGCGCGCCGAGGAGATCGAGGAGATCGTGTCGCTGGTCGAGTCAGGCGAGACGCTCCGGGGCGACGAGAAGGCGGAGGCGGCCGCGATCGCCGCCGAGCTGGGCAAGCTCTTCTGCCGGCGCTGCGGCTACTGCCAGCCTTGCCCGCAGGGGGTGGCCATCACGCTGGCGATGACGTTCGAAGGAGCGGCGAAACGGATGCCGCGGGAGCGCCTGGTGAAGGACTGGGCCCTGCACGTGGCGAAGGTGCCGGATCTGTGTGTCGAGTGCGGCGAGTGCGAAGAGAAGTGCCCCTACGACCTGCCCATCATCGAGACCATCAAGCGAACCGCTGAACTGGCCCGCGACATGATGGACGCTGTGTAGGAAAGGCCCGGGCCCGCTGATCCCCGCTGGAGCCCGGCCGGTTGCGGCCGTGGAAACCGGCAAGGCCGCGATAGGAGCGCCTAAGGGCGCGAAGGAGCGCAGCGACCCCGGGCGAGTGCATCCGCGTCTGTCCGGCTGCACCCGGGCGCCGACACCTTTCGGACGGAATCAAAGCAAAGATTGAGAAGCGCAGGGGCTGATGTCAGCGGAATGCTCAGGTCACGGCTCGAAGTAGAACATCTCCAGCCGCCTGGCCAGCTCCTCACCGCCCCTCCTCACGGCTGATTCGATGCTGTAGAGGTCCGGCGCGAGACCGGAGAACTGCAGCGTCCCCAGGGTCGTCACGCTGCCGTCGCCCTCGATGGTGAGCGGCCCGGACTCCTCCTCGCGCAGGACGGCTCCCGCGCCGTCCGTGATGCGCACCTGCAGGGAAGCGCCCTCCTGCCGCGGGCCGAAGTTGCTCGCCTTGACCTCGACGCAGTCGCCGTCCCGCAGCACCACGCTGCCGTGCAGGGCCGACACGCAGACGGGCGCGTAGAGGGCTTTCGCGACGAAGTAGGAGAGCTTCGGGTTGCCCAGGATGTCGACCAGCCCCCAGTTCGCGTCGATTTCAGCAGCCGGGCCAGCTTGGCGGGCCGGAGCGCCCTGGGATCGATCTTTGGCAAGGACTGCTTCCCTACGATGGATCCCTTTCGCCACCGCGTGGCGTTCTGGAGACTAACGCCAATCGGTTGTCGAGTTTTGCGCTACCAGCTGTAATCCGGACCTCCCAGGTCAGCCAGTCTTCGCACGAGCTCTTCGTGCAGGCTTCCCACGATCATGATAAGAGCTAGCTCTGCATCGCGCGTCTCTTCGGCGCTCTTCAGCTCCTCCATGACTGTCGGTCCGCAGTCGCCGATCCCCTGCGCGAGGACCTCATCAGCCCATGCCATAGTCTCTTCGAACTTCACGCTGTAGCCCAGATCATGGGAAAAACGGTTGCGCAACGTGTTGAGCCTTCGGCAAGCAGGCCGGAAGCGGTCAGGCAGAGCCCCCAACGCAATGCACAAGTCCACTTTCTGCAAGAACCTAAGACGATCAATATCAAGTGCGCAGGGGCAGCGCAGTTGCGTCTTGATGAGCTCTTCCAAAAGACGCTCAATGACAAGGTGACCCATCACAGCAACTTGTAGCGGCCGATCCGTCCCCAGTTTCGCCAGGTAATGGTCGAAGTGTGGCGCCGGTCTCTCGCCGTCCATCGTCCCATCCTCCCGAAAGTGCCACATGCGCCGTCTGCGAACCCAGTGGGTGTACGATCACTTCCGTGCATAGCGAATAAGCCCGAACATCTCAAACCCCTTGGCAGGTGGCCATCATTTCCCCACGGGCAACCTCAGCTCCCAAAGAAGCGACAACAGCTCAGTCTGTACCTGGCGGAGCGGACATCCCGAACTCTTGCCGCTCAAGTCTCGGTATCATCATCCTCCCCTCGCGCTAGGTTGTGCGCGCCTGCGGCGTCGCATGCCTTCGGGAGCGTGACGCGTTTGCTCGCTACGCTCGCAGGCCACGTTCAGCCACGCCGCCCAGTGCACGAGGCCGACCGTGCCGCTGGCGCCGTAGAACTCCGTCGCCTCGCGGTAGAAGCGCTTCAGGTATGCCCATCTGGCCTCAGGTTCCAGTCCGAAGATCTCGATCATGGTTGGTGGCTCCACGTGCTGCATCTCGATACGGAAGGGCCGTGCAATCAGGGCCTCTGCGGCGCAGGGATTATCGAAGGGGGCCCGCGTCGCGTCAAGCTTCGGCAGGCCAGCGGGGCCCCCTCGCGGGTTGCCGCCATCCCGGCCGCAAGGGGCTTGCTCCGGACTCCCTGCCCGGGGGGTGCCTCCATCTTGACGACGCCGGCGAATGGGCCCATAATGCCGTGCCGAGCGAAGCGGTGCGCAGGGCGCATCGAGGCAGGATGGACATCCGTCGAGAGCGCCGGAACCAGGTGGGAGGCATCGTACGAATGAGCGAGCGGAAGCCGCGGATTCCGAGGGAGGAGTTTGTGCAGCGGATCGAGCGCATCCAGCAATCCCTGCAGGAGGCGGGACTGGATGCGCTGATGGTGTATGGCGATGAATACCGCAAGGAGAACCTGCGCTACGTCTCAGACTTCTGGCCGATCTTCGAACGCGGCGGGTGCTTCGTCCCGCGCCAGGGGGAACCGATCCTCGTCGGCGCTCCGGAAGGGGAGAAGTACGCCAGGGAGATGTCCGCGTGGGAAGACGTCCGCAATGTGAGGGAGTTCTTCTGCGTTTCCGTGCCTGAGGAGATCGACTATCCCCTGGCCAGATTCTCTTCACTGCGCGAGATCCTGGGCGACGTCCTGAGAGGGGGAAAGCGGCTCGGCCTGGCGGGCATGTGGGACATGCCCGGCCCCATCCTGGAGCGCGTTCGGACGGCCGTCGACGGCCTGGAGATCGTTGACGCGGCGGGCATTCTGAACGAGCTTCGGCTCACCAAGACGGAGGCCGAGATCTCCTGCCTGAGGGAAGCGGGCCGGCAGGCATGCGCGGGCTACGAGAAGCTCATGGAGGCCTGCGTGCCGGGCAACACGGAGCGCCATGCCGCCGGAGCCGCGGAAGGGGCGGCCCGCATGGAAGGCGCCGAGGGAATCAACTTCTGCATCGTCGGCACGGGGCCCCGCACGGCCACGATCATCGGCCGGCCGACCGAACGCGTCATGCAGGACGGCGAGATGGTGATGGCCGCCCTGGCGGTTCAGTACGAGGGCTACGTCGCCACGGTCGAGTATCCCTTTGTCGTCGGCCAGGCTTCAGCCGAGCAGAGGCGGTTCATCAACGTCCTACTCGAGGCGGCCAACGAGCAGCTCAAGTACCTGAAGGCCGGCATCGTTGCCGGCGACATGGTGCGCGCCGTCAAGGCCGTCTTCAAGAAGCGCGGCATGTCCGAGTACGACGTCTATCCCCCGCTGCACGGCATCGGCCTTGCCGAGGCCGAATCGCCTTACCCCGATGAGGACACGGCCTATTGCTTCGAGACAGGCATGTGCGTGAACTCGGACATCAGCCTGTTCGGCCACCCGGCGGGCTCGAACCGGATCGAAGAGGGCTTCGTCATCGGTCCCGACGGCCCCGAGTCGCTCACGCCCACGATCCGCGGGATGTGCGAGCAAGGGCTCTAGCACGCCGAGGGGGCGGCTCGGCAGGGATGACGGCCGGGGTCGATCCATGAAGGAGCAGCTTGCCGTCGGCGATCCGCACGGGGATTGGACGTGGAGGCCGTGGCTATGTCCGTCATGACGGTGCTGGGGCCCGTGGCGGCTGAGGATCTTGGGGTCGTCCTGCCGCACGAACACCTGCTCATCGACCTGCGCAACCAGTTCATGCCCTTCGGGGATCCGGAGAAGGACCGCGTCAGCCGCCAGAAGGTGAGCGTGCGGAACTTGGGGCGGCTGCGACGGAATCCCTACGCCGTCCGCGATAACCTTGTGCTGGACGAAATCGACGTCATCGAAGCCGAACTCCTGGCCTTCAAGGACCTCGGCGGTCGGGCGGTCGTCGAGTGCACGTCCGTCGGCATCGGGCGGAACGCGCGCGCGCTGCGAGCGCTGGCCGAGCGCACCGGCCTGCACCTCATCGGGGGCTGCGGCTACTACACGCAGGATACGCACCCGCCCGAGCTGCGCCGGGCCAGCACCGAGGAGATCGCAGCGCGCATGCTGGTGGACCTTACCGAGGGAATGGACGGCACGGCGATCCGAGCCGGTGTCATCGGAGAGATAGGCACCAGCGACCCCATCCACGCGGACGAGCTGAAGGTGCTCGAGGCCGCCGCCCTTGCGCACCGCGAAGTCCCCGCGCCGATCTACGTGCACACCTACCCATGGGGGACACAGGGACTCCGTGCGGCCGATTCACTCATGACGCACGGCGTCTCCCCTCAGAAGATCGTGATCTGCCACGTCGACGTTGAGCCCGACCTCGCGTACCTGCGCGAACTCCTGAAGCGAGGCGTTACCATCGAGTTCGACAACTTCGGCAAGGAGTTCCAGACCGACCCGGAGGACGCGGGCTTTGCCGGCGGCGCGTTCATCAGCGACCTGGAGCGGGTCCGGCTCATCAAGCGGCTGCTGGACGAAGGCTACGGTGGCCAACTTCTGGTCACCAACGACATCTGCCTCAAGTGCATGCTCCGTCACCACGGGGGCCGGGGCTACGGCCACATTCTGGAAGACGTGGTGCCGATGCTCCGCGCCGAGGGCGTGGACTCAACTGCCATAGACCTCCTGCTAAGAGATAATCCGCGCCGGCTTCTGGGCGGGGAACCCGATGCGACCCGGTAGGATTGCCCTCCGCGGGCGCCCGGCGCATGACTCCGATCCCCAACGAAGCCGGGCTCGCCGGGCGGCATCCCGGTGTGACAGGAGAGCGCGACGAAGTCGGAAGAGGACGTGCCGTCCGACGGCCTGGAAGACTTGGACTCCCTGCTGGCCCTGGTCCACTTGCCTCGGCACGTGCAGCCAGAAGGCCTCTTGCGTGCGTCCTCACTGCCCCGCCAGGATCCTTCGCATGTGATCGAGGACCAGGTCGCGGCCTTTCTCGCCGAGCTCGACGCTCGCGTCTTTCGCGCTCCGGCAGTACCACTTGCCCAGCGACACGCGTTGCCGGTCGACGGCTTCGGGGCACAGGGCCATCAGCAACGAAGTCTCGCCCTGACCGGCGTGATCGAAGGGGTACTGCCCGACGATCTCTTCGTCCATGAACGGATGGCCCCGTATCCAGTTGAAGGGGTTCTCGCCTTGCGCGTGGGCGGCATAGTAGTCGGCCATGCTGTCGTCGCCCCACCAGCCTTCGCCGCGTTCCTCCTCCAGGAACCCGAAGATTGCCTGCCGCGCCCCAAGCTTGAACGCCAGATCCGTGGGCATGCCGGCCTCGAAGTTCTCCGACTGATGGTGGATGAAGAAGTGGATGTTGCGGAACCCGATCCGTAGCAGGCTGCGAAAGAGCCCCCGGGCGAAGGGAAGCAGTTCGCTCGAATCGACGTGCACCGTGCCGTTGCGCTCCGGCGGTTCGACCACGTAGCTTCCCGCTCCATAGGGGAATGCCGGCAGGATAACGAGGTCCATCTCCTCCTCGAGTAACTCCAGGGCGCGAACGACGACCAGGGTGTCCATCCCGACGCCCAGATGCTCGCCATGGTACTCGAGCACACCCAGGGGAAGGACGCACGGCCAGTTCTCGTCGATTGCCCTGCGAATCTGGTGTGGCAACATCAACTCGTAACGCATTGCAGTCCTCCGCCCGGGGCGCGCTGACCTCCTGCCCCGGAGCTTGCGCAAACGCCGGCGTCCACTCGGGTGGTCCGCAGCGCCCTAAGGCGCTGTTGCAGAACCCCATCCTGGCTTCGGTCGGCTGCGAGCACCGAAGGGCTGTGTCGGCCTGCATCGGCGATTCTGGCCTTTGAATCGCCTGCTTCGGCCTCCTTGCCCTCGGCGTTCTCGCTCGACCTCGGGCCGACGGAGCGGGTCCTGC
>Ga0114922_10001914_pt1 | contig 19708 bp, 13 predicted proteins | sample AartaG_FD_100975 | JGI IMG/M metagenome (GOLD analysis project Ga0114922, IMG submission 100975) | Deep subsurface microbial communities from Aarhus Bay to uncover new lineages of life (NeLLi) - Aarhus_00045 metaG | ecosystem: Environmental > Aquatic > Marine > Oceanic > Sediment | place...
CCGGACACCCACGTCCCGGTCGTGGTTGTCGGTGATCCGAACACGGGAACCGTTGTCGTAGAGGAATATCTCCGCATCCGCCCACGACGGGCCCAGGCGCAGCATAATGGCGATCTGCCCGCAATCGTTGATCGAGGGCGGCCCGGCAAACTCATCCGACGTGGCAGCCACTACGATCTCGAAGCCCTCGGGCAGATTGACCTGCCCGACAACGACGGTGGGGTAAAGCGCTGCTGTGACTATCAACGTCTGGGTGTATCGCATCACGATTCTCCGAAATTGCAAATCAGACGGTGACGCAAACCAGACGAATGTTCGCGCCGTTTCAACCGATCACTCAGGACCTACATTTCTTCCGGGCACGGCTCCGTGCCGGCCTCAAGGGCGGCCAGGTTCTGGACCTTCACATAGGCCCCGCTGATCGTGATCGAGTCACAGTCCAGCGTCCACACGCTGTTGTCCGTCGTGAATGTCGTCGGGGCCATCGGACTGCCTGAGATCTCCAGGTCGTCGATCGTTTCGCTCTGGGTCATGGTAATCGTCACCAGCTCATCGACGATCGCGTCGTCATTGGTCGTGCCAGGGTAGCAGGGCGGGGTGCAAAAACCGCCCGAGTCCCAGTTGTTCTTCTCCTGCCACTCGCACAACCACGGGTTCTGGTTGCAGTTCGTGTCGTCACCGGTCCAGGTGTAGATCGCGCCGAAAGCCACCGCAGCCAGGCAGCAAAGCAGCACGGCCGCGGTTCTGGTGGTTTTTGAATCCATCACATCCATCATCGTTTTGTCCTCCGATAACCGGGCAGGACGCGGCGTTTTCTGGGCGCTCGGCCACCGCCCGGTTATAATTCAAGGTCGATGGTGGGCACTGCCCACCTATTCTTCCGCGCTGCCGGCCGTCCCGAGGTGTCTACCCACCGGGACGGTTGGGCGGCGCTTGTCCTTTACGTCTTTACGTCGATGGTCGGGACCGATCACCCTCCACACTGAGGGCGGTTCCCGCCCGACACACCTGTATTACGCTCGCGGGTTTGAAGCGGTTCACTTGCTGCTGCAAACCCCGGCGGACCGCGGATGCGTACGGGCCGGTGCACCGGCACGTAAGCCATTATCATCAAAGCAGTTGTATACCAGACGTGTCGGGGCGGTCTGCCGCTCATAGCGCCCCCCGTTCGATTGACGACTGACGACTGACGATTGGGGATTGACGATTGCGGATTGACGATTGCGGATTGCGGATTGGGCATCGCGGTCCGTCCCCCACCCTTCGCTGCGCGAAGGACGGGGCACCCGCGTTCGATTGACGATTGCGGATTGCGGATTGCGGATTGCGGATTGCGGATTGGGCATCGCGATCCGTCCCCCACGCTTCGCTGCGCGAAGGACGGGGCACCCGCCGGTCGATTGACGATTGGGATTGCAGTTCGCGCCCCCCCCCCCCCGGGTAAAAGCGCGCACGGCCTGGCGCGGCGGCGCCCAGATCGGGTGCAGCTTGGCCAGGGTCAAAAGAAGGTTACGACGATCCGGCTTCGCGTCCCGCATGGCCCGCCTCCGGTAGCGGAACCCAAACAACAGGCAAACACGAACGACCAAGCATGACTTGCAGCGAGAACCGGACCCGGTTCGGCAAAACCAGGAACCCCCCTGTGTTCCCGCTTGCGTTTGCCATAACGATTATAACGGCCAGCAACCGTCGATGTCAAGCGTATTCTTCGTGTGGTGCAAGAAAAAACCCACGCAGCGTAAGAATTGGCCCACGTTGTGGCTTGGTTGAATCAGTGCCCGGCTGCCGCTTGGCCAGGGTCAAAAGAAAATCACGACGATCCGGCTTCGCGTCCCGCATGCCCCGCTTCCTATAGCGGAACCCAAGCAACAGGCAAACACGAACGACCGACAATAGGTTGCACCAACGACCCAAACGCCCTTCAACATGAGAAAGGAGAACCCGAACCGAGCGATCCCCCTTGGGCCGCTACGTCCTTATTATACCCGCACCTGTCCGGTCAAACGTAAATCACCGCCGGTCAGTCGGTCAAATGACAGGTTGGAGAACCTGTCCCACAATTTTGATTTTCTCGTAAGAACCCAAAATCCCCTTGAAAAACGGGTCTGGCGCTATCGCCGGAAGGGATGATTTCGTAGAAAACGGGGTTTCTACGAGAGAATCAATCTTGCGATTGGTATTCAGGTACTCTGGTCCTGCGTATCGATATCCGAAGGGACATGGTGGTGCTCTGCGGGACTTCTTTCTCGCAGGACTCGGTACATGCAAAAACCGGCCAGCAACACCACCAGCAGAATGCTTGCCGTCATGACGATCGCGCCGCCGGGCTCCAGCCTGACGGTTTCCTCCGCGGCTTGCCCGAGCACGTAGTGAAATGACATCACACCAACTCCAGATCCCGGTCCACCTGCCGGGCAGTCTCCAGCGCCTTGCTGATGCGAACGCGGCAGGCAATATGGGTCAGCACGATCAGTAGTGCCACCATAAATAGCACGCCCGCAAACACGCCCAGCGCGACCGGAGCGTACTTCCGGGCCGTTTCCCGGGCCGCCTTCGCATCCTCTGAGTAAGAGGCCACGATCTGCGGCAGCGGCTCCGGCACCCCTTTCTCGCCGAGCAGTTCCGCCACCCGGACATCGATCTCATCTTCGGTGAGCGTATCCGCAAAGTGCCCGCGAATGGCGTCCTCATAGACTCCTCGCTCGGCCATATTGCCGGCCGTCTGCGGGATCATTCCGCGCAGCTTGTCGGGAGATTCCTCAACGAACCACATCACCAGCACGATGATCAAGAACGTCGGAGTGACATACCGGATCACAAAGGGCATGAACCTCGGCAGGGCGAAGTCGGCTCCGCGGTTGGCTTCGCGCACCCCGCGTGCGGCCCCGATGATCCAGCCGAAGACCAACACCTGGCCCAAGGCGGCCACGATCATAAGGAAATTGCACCAGAAGTCGGTGTGATCCAGCGCAGTAAGCCCGCCGCTGAAGTAAAAGACCGGCGCCGCCCCGATGAACGTGACCACCACCAGCACGGCGACGCTGGCGGCGCGGCCCAGGCCGAAGCCGTCTTCGATAAACGCGATGGTCGGCTGCAACATGCTAAGCGTGCTGGTGACCGCCGCCAGAAACAGCAGCCCAAACCACATGCCGCCGAAGAGCTGCCCGCCCGGCATGAAGTGCATGATGGCCGGCATGGTGACAAACCCAAGCCCGAACGTTCCGCCCTTGGCGTTTTCCGCCCCCAGAAACAAAAACGCGCACGGGATGATGATCAGCCCGCCAAGGATGACCTCGCAGAACTCGTTGGTGCTCGAGGCCGTCAGCGAGGTGAGCACTACGTCGTCGTTCTTACGAAGATAACTTGCATAACATAGGATTAGACCGAAGCCGACGCTCATTGTGAAGAATATCTGCCCCGCAGCCGCCAGCCACACCGACGGGTCGCTCAGTTTCTCCCATTGCGGGTTCCACATGAAGCCCAGCCCGCCGGACACGCTGCGGACCGTCTCCGAGCCGTTGGGGTTGACCACCACCACGTCGGGCAGCGTCAAGGCACGTACCAGAATGATGCAGGCACACCCGATCAGAAGCGGCATGGCAAACTTGCAGAATATCTCGATGCCCTTGGTGACGCCGCGGTAAATGATAAAGAAATTGATGACGAAACAGGCGGGCACCAACCATATCAGCCGGCTTTCCAGCGAATCGCCATGATCTCCGGATCCGACTACGGTGCCGAAGTATTCACCTGATCTGGAGATCACCTCGCCGGCGCTGTCCGCGCTCCTGCTCAGACCGTCAAACTGCTCAGCGATACCACCGCTGAGAAAGGCAATGGCGTAGTCAAGGCACCAGGCTTCCACGATCACGTAGTAGAAATAAACCGCGACGGGAACCAGCAACGTCACGCCGCCGAGCACCTTGGACGGCCCCCGTTGCCATAAGGCGAACAGGATACCGGGGCCGTTGTTCTGCCCAAAGCGCCCGCCAAGACGCCCCATCGTCCATTCGCACCAGCAGATGGGAATGCCGAGCACCAGAAAGCTGATCAGATACGGCAGCATGAAGGCCCCGCCGCCGTTGTTTGCCGCCTGGCTGGGGAAACGGAGGAAATTGCCCAGCCCCACGGCCGATCCGGCCACGGCCAGGATCACCCCCATCTTGGAGCCCCATTTCTCCTTCTTCGGCATGTCCAACTCGGGCACTATGCTCATGGACAACCTCTACCTTGCTCCAATGATTGACTGGCAGCGGGCATCGTCTGGATAACGACCGCGCGCTTATCCACGCCCCCACCCGGGAGCGCACGAGCCCGGCACGGGCCGGGATTCTACACTATCTGCCGTGTCACTCGCAACGGTTGATGCTTGCGACGGGCGCCGCTATCATCCGCCGTCTTGTTCCCCGGTTTGGAGTTGCCCGAATGACATTGCAAGAGTTCGCCGCCGACATGGCCAATTGGATCTGGTCGGTCCCGTTGTTTTTGCTGCTGTTGGGGTGCGGCCTCATCTTCTCCGTGGTCACCAAGTTCGCCCAGTGGCGTATCCTGACACACGGCTACGCCTGCATACGGGGGCACTACGATCGACCCGAAGACACCGGGCACATCAGTCACTTTCAGGCGCTGTGCGCCGCCCTTTCCGCCACCATTGGCCTGGGCAACATCGCTGGTGTGGCTTTGGCTGTGTCGCTCGGCGGGCCTGGCGCCATCTTCTGGATGTGGGTGGTTGGCCTGTTCGGCATGGCCCTGAAGTTCATGGAGTGCACCCTGGCCGTCATGTTCCGCGACGTTCGCGACGTGCCCGACCCCAGCGCGCCCGCCCTGATCGAGGCCGACGCCGAGTCAGGCGCGCTCGAATACAGGGGTGAGGAGCCGCCGGTCTCCGGTGCCCCCCTCCTCGCCCGCGGTGAGGTCCGCGGCGGACCGATGTGGTACATTCAGAAAGCCCTCGTCGAGCCGTTGAGAGCGCGTGGCAACTCCTTTTGGGTCTTGTTCAAGGTGCTCGCCGTCCTGTTTGCCATCGCCACCATGCTGAATTCGTTGGGCAGCGGCAACATGTTCCAGGGGTGGAACGTGGCCGACACGCTCAAATCCTACTTCAACGTCCCTGTGCTTCTCTCCGCAGCCGTCGTGGCAGCCCTGGTGGCACTGGTGATCATCGGAGGGATCAAACGCATCGGGCAGGTGGCGGCGACGCTGGTTCCATTTATGTGCGTCATCTATGTTCTAGGCGCGCTGTATGTGATCCTCTTGAACGCCGTGGACATCCCGTACTATCTGGGCTTGATCTTCGAATCCGCTTTCACCCCGTCGGCCGAATTCGGCGGTTTCGCCGGGGCCACGATCTGGATCGCCTTCAGACACGGGCTGAGACGTGCATGCTTCTCAAACGAAGCCGGCGAGGGCTCGGCAGCCATGGCACACGCCGCCGCCAGAACTGAAGAACCCATTCGCGAAGGCGTCGTCGCCGGCATCGGTCCCTTCGTGGACACGATTCTCATCTGCACCATGAGCGCCCTGGTCCTGCTGATAAGCGGCGCGTGGAACCGCCCCCCGGTCGGGACGGTGGCTTCGGTTAGCCCCGACACCGTCGTCGTGCAGTGCGCCGGAAAGTTGCCTGAGAAAATGGAGCGGCTTTACATCGATCGCGTACAGCCGGAAGAGAATCGCGAGCTGACCATCTACACCGTTCGCGGAAACAGTGATGTTTTGGAAACGGTGAACGTGCCAATAGCGCTCCTCGACACGGATGAATCGAAGGATGGCTGGGCTGCGGTGCGGGCCATAACCCTCGACCTGACAGAGGTGAAAAGCCCGGACCCCGAGGTGATCGCCAGGATCCGCGAAGGCCAGCCCGTGCATCTTTCCATGGAAGGGGCCGACCTGACGGCTTTTGCCTTCGATACGACCATCTCCGGGTTCGGGAAGTACATTGTCACTCTCGGCGTTTGCCTGTTCGCTTTCAGCACCATGATCAGTTGGAGCTACTACGGCGAGAAAGGGGCCGAGTATATCCTCGGGCCGCACGCGATCCTGCCGTATAAATTCCTGTTCGTGATCTTCGTGGTTATCGGAATGGTGCTCGACAGGTTCCAGGTCGTTTATGACATGTCCGACGCCGCCGTGGGGCTGATGGTTTTATGCAACCTGCCGGCGGTTCTGATCCTGTCGCCCACGGTTGTTCGTGCGGCCAAGGCGTACTTCCGCCGCTTGGATGCGGGAGAAATGCCCCGCACTCGTTAGGGGAATGGTCGGCTGACAGGTCCGAGGGTGGAGTCGCCGAAGTTGACCGGAGTGTGGGGTGTGACTAGGCTTGGTGGCGTCGGATTATGTTCACGCAGACGTTTTGGAGAGGGCGTTATGCCAACACTTCGTGCGTCCAAGGTTTGGATTTGTCTGTTCGTCGCGTGTTTTGCGTGGCCTTTGGGATGCCGGGAGCGGGAATACTCCGGCGAGCCGTATCCGGAGAATCTGGGTGACGGCGGCACGGTGCTGATGCCCGCGCCGGCCCGCTTCTACGCTCCCAACCGGGCGCTGGAAGGCCAGGCCGAACTGACGCGGCTGGGTGAAGCGACGGAGGAGCCTGCCATCGCAGCAGTCCGAGAGCTGATCGCAGATTACAACGGGCTTGTTGCGGAGAAAGCGTACGACGATCTGCCGCTGTATTTCGTCGAACGGCAACAGGAAACCGTCACGAAACTGGTGGAAATGCAAGGGCGGCTTACCGGCAAATTGGACGAACTGTTGGCAGCGGTCCGGGAGAAATCGCCCGACAGTACGGAGGCCGTCAACACGCTGCGAGGTCAGATCGTCGGACAGAGCATGGATCTGAACGTGGACGATCTTACGCTGGTCAGCGAGACGGAAGTGACCGGCAAGATAGTCCTTCCACAGGGCGCCCCTGCCGTGCCGGGGTTGGATCTGACCGTCTACTTCAAGCTGATCGACGAAGAATGGTACATTGAGCAGCCGATGCTCGACCTGGTGGCCATGATGCTCCCGATGATGCCTCAAATAGAGGCGCAGCTTGACGCCATGATTGCCCAGATCAACTCAGGTGAGATGGACCCCGCAGCGATCGCGCAACAGATCCAGATGATGGCCGCCATGTTTGGCGGTGGACAGGATGCCGGAGAGCAGCCGCTGCCCGAGGGCGAGGACGAAGAAATCGCCACAGAAGAGGAAGGGGAGGAAGAAAAAGAGGAAAAGACACGTCCTCTCCCACCGGGCGGTTGATCCGAAGGAGTCGAGGGTTCCAGGGGCAAAGGATTCAAGGGTTCGAGGGTCCGAGGGGTAGAGGGTCCCCTTGAGTCCTTGGACCCTTGGATCCTTTAAATCCTCGCATCGCGGGAGTTGGCCCGTGCCCCAGGAGCCGCTGACAGCCCATAGTCTAGCCGAAGCGTATTTCTACCTGATGATCACCCCGTGTGCGTCGTGCGGCAAGGGGCCGCTCAGAGGTTCCGACGCCACCCGGAGCGGCAATGATTCCAGCGTGCTCTTTGTGGATATCGAGGCGGCGTGCGGCACCTGCAACGGGCACAGCAACTTCACATTCCGTTTGCCACACGGCACCGGCGTGGACAAGGACACCGGCCTGCCGACCGTCAACCCGACCGATGGGCCGTCCGGGATCATCGATGTGGCTCAGTGGCTCACCCTGTTTCGCGTGATCACCGCCAAGGCCGGCGACACGGCGGACAAGGCCGATTCGCGGCGCCTGGGTCTGGAGGCCGCTCAATGCCTCGAAGAAGCGCTGAAGTTCTACGAAGACGATAACGACCTGCCACCCGAAAGCGCCTGCTTCAGCGACACCTCCCGGGCCCGTTTCGCGGAGCACCCGCAGGAGTTTTCCAGACAACGGCTGATCAACCTGCGGGCAAAGCTGCCGAACATGAACGTCATGCTCGCTCGGGCGGCACAGGACCTGCAACGGACCAAACGCCGTTGGTGGCGGCGGAAGTAGCAGTAATAGGGTAGGCATCGCCCACCAGAGTCTGGAATCTGACCATTCACGCTCGACTGACCTCGATCAAGTGTCGTGCTCGAACATAAGACGGCCACAGCGACGCTGGTGGGCGGTGTCCGCCCTACGGCTACGATTACGACGTTGGAAGTCCGGTTCTTTCGACGTATAATCAAAGCGATGTCCCGCGAAGATTACTACAACATCCTGGGCGTTTCCAAAGACGCGGACGAGACCCAGATCAGGCGGGCGTACCGTCGGCTGGCCAAGAAGTACCACCCCGACCGTAATCCGAACGACGCCTCAGCAGATCAGAAGTTCAAAGAGGTACAGCAGGCATATCAGGTTCTCAGCGATCCGGACAAGCGCAGACAGTATGACCGGTTCGGCACGGCAGCGGTGGGCAACGTCCACACGCACCCCGGCGGGCAGCGGGTGTACCAGTGGGGCGGCAGCTCGACGGTCAACATGGACGACATGGAGGATTTGTTCACCGCATTCGGCGGCGGCGGCGGCGGGGCCAGCATATTCGACCAGATATTCGGCGGCGGTAACCGCCGGCGAGGCCCGGCCCCCCAGCGCGGAGCCGACATCGAGCAGGCCGTCGACCTGACATTCGAGCAAGCTGTCTTCGGCACCGGCATCAGCGTGGTCCTGCATCAAACCGGGGCCGGTACCGGGCGGCAGACGTTGGAGGTCAAGATACCTGCGGGCGTTGCCGACGGGCAGCGGATTCGGGTCAAGGGCAAGGGGCAGCCGGGGCCAGGCGGCGGAAGCGCCGGGGATTTACACCTCGTGTGCCGCGTTCAACCGCATCAGCGGTTCACACGGGCCGGGCCCGACATTCACGTCACGGTGCCGGTCAACGTCTGTGAAGCCGCCCTTGGGGCGAAGATCGACGTGCCCACACTGGACGGGGTTGTCACGATGACCCTGCCGCCGGGGTCGTCCGGCGGAACACGGTTGCGACTGAAGGGCCGCGGCGTTCCCCGGCCCAGCGGCCGCGGGCGCGGCGACCAGTATGTGACGATCCGCATCGTCGTTCCGGAAGAACTCACCTCGCAACAGCGCCAACTGTATGAGGCGTTGCAGGCCGCCGAGGGGCCCGACCCGCGCGACACCCAGCCGGTCGCGAAAGGGTAGTGGGGCAGACAAAAGCCATGGAAGATGATCGCACCCAGGATGTCCGCCGTGTTCGAGGAGCTCTGATCACGCTGGTCATCGGCGTTATTCTGCTTCTGTGGGTGTGGACGATGGCCATGCTTGGCTCGCTCAACGCGCCCGCCACCAACCCTGCCGTGCTAGGAGACGGCGAACTGACAACAGTAATGCCGATCACCGACGATGCCGATGACGCGAAGATCAAGCGACTCCACGCCGCACCGCTGATGCTCGTGACGGGGCTGGCGTTGGTGCTGGTGTTCCTGGTGAGCAGCTACGTGCTGGTTCGGGGCAGCCGCCGACTGGCATCCGGGATCGGCGAGGGTCGCTCGAAACCCACGACGGTAACCGACGTGTGGTCGACGCACGTGTTGCCCGAGGATCGCCCCCGCCACCGGGATTGATGGCCTTAGGACGCGAGCATGAATAATGTACACAATTCGCATTGCGGAAGCCTCTCAAACAGGCTCGTTCCACAAGGAATCTGTGGTACTTGTTCTTTCGCGGCTAAGAGCCTATCCCAGAACTGTGTGACCGGCCAGCCGGTCTAACGCGGCTTTCCAGCCGGTCAAATGAAAGGTTAGAAAACCTGTCCTACAGTTATGAGGTAGGCACTTAGCTCGACTTTTGCCGTTTTTGGAGGCATGTTTACCGGTACACTCAGGCTTACTGAAGTCGGACGTCTTTTGTGATATCAACTTCGGTGTACCATGCCCCAGGAAACACCCAATCAAGGCAAAAACGAAAGCACCCAGGCAAGGCAAAAACGGGAGGACAAACCCCTGGAAGGGGTGGAGGAACATAGCCCAGGGCGAGCGGAGCGAGCCCCGGGGTGGACCTTGCGGGTGAATGGAAGGTGTGGTGCTCCGATTGGACACATCCACAAAGCGAAACAAGGGTGGTAAAGGGTTGCACAACCCAGTGGAGAATCCGCGCCTCGCAGTGACACTGGTGGCGGCCGTGCTGGGCCTGACACCAACGCTGCTCAACGCCGCCGTCGGGTCGGACACGCCGCTGCAACGGCGCATCGCTGAGCTGAGTCTGCGTGAGACCGACGACGCGCGATTCCGCCATGAAGTTGAACGGTTGGTCGGGCTTGAACCTGAGGGCGAGGGTGTGTTCGACCGCGCGGTCAACGCGCTTTCCAACCCGTGGGTGATCTTCGGCCTCGGGGCCCAGGCCTTGTTCATGATGCGCTTCGTCGTGCAGTGGATCGTCAGCGAGCGGAGGAAACGCAGCGTCGTTCCGGTCGCGTTCTGGTGGCTGTCGCTCATGGGCGGGCTGAGCTTGTTCACATATGCCGTTCATCGTCGCGACCCGGTTTTCGTTCTGGGCCAGGGGTTGGGGTGCGCAATCTACATCAGAAACCTGGTGCTAATCTACCGGCGTAGAACCAGGCCGCAGACGGGGCTTCAACCGGATAGTCCAACTCGGTCGGCAGACGCCCCGGCTCAGCCCAACGTACCGCAAGACTGACTGCCGCCGATTTGGCCCGGGCGAATCGCTCGATTGGCTGCACCAGGCGGTGGTCAACGGTGTGGTTTCAGGGTGCCCGGCGGGACGCTGGTGTCGAGGCCCGGAATCCGGAAAGAGCGATACTCGTAAGTGTCGCAGGCCGTGATGGTTGATCGGCCATTGGCGCGCGGCTACGATAACTGGAGCATGATATTGGGCGGAACGGCACCCGTGACGATCATCAGCCTGTGCGCCGTCGCATCGGTCCCTGCGACGAGGAAGGCTGATCTTGACTTCGTCAGCCTCGCACTGTGGTTCGTCGTCGTCGTCGTGCTGGTGTCACTGACACTTATTCTGATGAAGTACGCAAGGAAAAGTGCCATCGAGGATCCGTCGAGTTCCACACAGCCGACTTTCGATCTGGGCCAGTTGCGCCGGCTGCGGGACGCGGGCGAGTTGAGCGTCCCCGAGTACGAGAAGCTCAAGCAGGACGCGATCCGCCAGGTGCCGGCGTTGGACATGCTCACCCAGTTACGCGAATTGCGGGACGCTGGCGAGCTGACCATTCCTGAGTACGAGGATCTCAAGCAACAGGTGATCCAACGGCTGAAGGGTTCGGAGCAAATCGACGGGGAACCCCCGCCGGAGGATTAGTTTTGGATGAAACCGGCGCCGGTGTCGATATGATGCCAGGGAACCGGCAGAAAACGGAATGAACCCCGGGGCTTAACAAGCGGCGGCAACGCCGACCAGTGAGTTAGCAATGGCCAACGTAAAGGGCAGTGGATCCAGAGGCGGTTCGGGCCGCCAGCGCAGGAACGCGTGCAGCTTCTGCGGCAAGAGCCAGCGCGACGTGGGCCCGATGGTGGAGGGTCCCGGCGACGTCTACATCTGCAAGTCGTGTATCGAGCTTTGCCACAACATCATCCGGCAGGAAACCAGGAAGACGACCGGCGGGCGTACCGCCGTCGGCGAGCCGCCGAAACCTCGTGAGATTTACGACTATCTGAATGGATACGTCGTCGGACAGGAGACGGCCAAGCGAACGTTGTCCGTGGCTGTCTACACTCACTACCAGCGCCTGGCCCACCACGACGCCAGGGAGGATGATGATGTGGAACTGGACAAATCCAACGTCTTGCTGGTTGGCCCGACGGGGTCGGGCAAGACGCTGCTGGCCAAAACGCTGGCCCAATTCCTGAACATCCCGTTCGCCATCGCCGACGCCACCACGCTGACCGAAGCGGGCTATGTCGGCGAAGACGTGGAGAACATCCTGCTCAAACTGCTGCAAAGCGCCGACTACGACCTGGAGCTGGCCCAGCGTGGCATCATCTACATCGACGAGATTGACAAGATCGGGCGGACCTCGCACAACGTCAGCATCACCCGCGACGTGTCGGGCGAAGGCGTGCAGCAGAGCCTGCTGAAAATGCTCGAAGGGACGATCGCCATCCCCCCGCAGGGCGGCCGAAAGCACCCCGAGCAGCAGTACATCCAGATGGACACCACCAACATCCTCTTTATTTGTGGGGGAACGTTCGTCGGGCTTGAGGATATCATCCGCCGCCGCCTCGGGCGCGGTTCCATCGGGTTCAACAATGAAGCCGAACCTCGGGACGAGCCCGCGGAAATCGGCAAGACCCTGGCGGCCGTGTCGCCGGATGATCTGGTCGAGTACGGCATGATTCCGGAACTGGTCGGCCGGCTGCCGATGATCACGACGCTGAAGCCGCTCGACGTAGCCAGCATGATCAAAATCCTGACGGAACCCAAGAACGCCCTGGTGAAGCAGTACCAGAAGTTCTTCGAGTTCGAGGATTGCACGCTGCAGTTCGACCCGGCGGCGCTGCGCAAGATCGCGAAGATGGCCCTGGAACGCGAGACCGGAGCTCGCGCCCTGCGGGCTGTGATCGAGGAAATCATGATCGAGCCCATGTTCGAGCTGTCTGAGCGTCAGGGGGAGCGCTGCCGCGTGACCAAAGACGTTGTCACCGGGCGGTCCTCGCTGTTCGCCGCGAAACGCAAACGGCATCGGGAGTCGGCCTAGTGTGGCACGGGTTTTCAACCCGTGTACTTGCCTGTTGGAGACCGGTTCCACAGGCATTGTTGGAGTCCCTGCGTCGAATATCGCCACACAACGCCCTCGCGTAAAAAGGGCTGCACCACCCTCGTCTGGGGGGAGACGAGGGCGGTGCTGTGGTCGTCCGCGTCACGAGGAGGGTTGTGACGCGTTAAGGAGGAAAGAGAGAAGGCATTGAACATCAATACCCGACCGCCGACAGACACCGCGGGCTGCGGTTGATTATGCCATCATCATGAACCGACCGGCGGTCGACACATACTCCACGCCAAACTGTAACCTAAACGCCTACTACGCCGCTCTGCTGTCGTCCTTGCGCCTCGACTTCGGCAACGTTGACCAGCTTTACGCGGTCACAGATGAGTAGATGACTAGATAATTGCCGTTTTTCTCGTTGCCGAAGACACCCTATTATTGGCTCACACGGGTACAAAAAGCAAGCCGGTCGACGGTAAATAGTTGTCAGCATCCCGGCAAAAAGCGCCTACGACGCGCTGCGGGCCTAAGCTTGCCCCAAGCTGGCAGGGCAGGACGAGTGAAACGAGACCTGCCGCGACCATTTCATTTGGTTGAGATCTGATCGGCACGTGTGAACGGTCGCGTGGCACAGCCTCGCGGAGTGAGGCCGTGGGCATGTGTGATGCTGGTCTACCGTAGCCAATCTGCGCCAGTCAGGTCACGGCAGGTCTCGCTTCGCTCGTCCTGCCCTGCGTTCCTGCGCTTGACCGCAACGCCGCGCTGACACCCGCGCGCGAGGCGTGCGGGAATTACTCCGGGCGAGGTTCGGGCTTGGGCAGGAGGTTGGCGGTGGCAAGCGTCGGGTACGCCTCGCCGAGCAACGCCACCCGCATCAGCAGCAATGCCGTATCGAGCTGCGGATCGGCCTCGGGACGGTTATTCTCATCCGGCTGTTCAAGGGGCGGCAGCTTGTCCTTGTCGTCTTCGGCGTCGGCCTCATCGACTGCTGCTTCGTCGGTTTCTGCGGTTGGCTCGGCGGTGCCTTCCTGAGCATCACCGTCGGCGGCCTCGTCGCCCTGAGAGGCTGGGGCTTTTGCGTCCTCGTCGTCGGACGCCTCCCCGGCTTCGCCTTGCGCTTCGGCTTCATCGTCACCGGCTTCGTCATTCGTGGGGCCAAGCAGATCACGGCTGCGTTGCAGACGCAGGAACTTGAGCTTCTCTTTGCTGACCAGTCGCACTGGGATGTCCGGCTCAACACCCCATGTGGGCGAGTCATCATCGCGGTGGAGGGATGCGCCGCTGGGGAGGTAGTATCGCGCGGTGGTGATTTTCAGCGCCGCCTGCGGCATGTGGTTAATGGCTACCAGGTTTTGAACGCTGAACTTGCCGAACGTGCGGGCCCCCACGACGGTCCCCCGGTGGTTGTCGCGAATCGCCCCCGAGACGATTTCAGAAGCGCTGGCGCTGCTCTCATCCACCAACACGGCCAGCGGCACATCGGTAAACGGCCCGTCGCCGCGGGTGACACAGTGTTTGTTATCGCGCGGGTTGCGCCCGCGTATGCTGTGAATGTCGGAGTCCTTCGGCAGGAACAAAGACGTCATCTCCTCCGCCGAATCAAGCAGCCCGCCAGGGTTGCCGCGAAGATCGAGGATCAGACCTTTGAGCCCCTCCTGATGAAGCTCGGAGATGACACCCTTGAGTATCTTAACCGTGTTGCGGGCGAATGAACCCACGCGCACGTAAGCGATGCCGCTATCCCGGTCGATCCAGTAATTCCAGTTTTCCGGGTCGTCGGGGATACGTTCGATGCCGGTGACCGTCTCAATCACGATCAGCTCGCGGCGGAGGGTGAAGTCCATCTCTTTGTCGCCGCGCCGTATGGTCAATGTGACGTCCGTCCCCTTGGGCCCGGTGATGATCTCCACCGACTTGGTCAACGACACGCCCTTCAACGACTGGCCGTTCACCTTCGTGATGACGTCCCCCGCGTGGATGCCCTTGCGATACGCAGGTCCGAACGCCAGCGGCGTGATGACCTCGACCTCGTCAGACCGGTTCATGGCGATTGAGATGCCGACCCCGATGAAATCCCCCTTGGTGTGCTTGGTAAACTCGGTCATCTCGATCGGCCAGATGACGTCGGTAAAATCATCCAACGGCTCAAACGCGCCGCGCATCATCTCGCTGATCACCAGGTTTTCGGGCAGATCAACGGTCGCGCGGTTGATGTCCAACGCACGGCGCAAGCATTGAATCGCCGTGCGCCGGTCCACTTCCCGTGCGGCTGAAATCTGATCCAGTTTGAACTGCACCCTGTCCTGAAACGCCCTGCGATCCACTTCGTTCTCGAGCCCGTCGAACGTCTGCCGGGCCGATTCGGACCGCGACAGCAGCAGGAGTTGCTCCAAGCCGGATTTAGCCATCGCCCCAAACGGCGGCGATTCGTCGTAATACAATCTGTCTACTTGCTCCAGCGCCCGCTCGGCCATCAGCCAGGTGATGTTGCGAATCGGCTCGTCCCACTTGCTGTCTTCCTCGAACATTCGATCCAGACGCAGATGGGTGATGCACTCGCGCTCGAGTTTCTCATAGCGAGACTCACGCTCGAACAACAACCCGAGGTAATAGTAAATCCTCCAGGCCTCCTCCCACTCGCCGTTCTTGCGGAGGCGGCTCCCCTCGTCCAGGGCGTCGTTGACGACAACCTGGAGCCAGGGTTCGTTGAGCAGTTCGTCGCGATTGTCCAGGTTATCCGCGGCTTGCAGCGCCTTTTGCAGCGCCAGGTCGTACTCCTTTCGTTCGTGACGCTCCTTCGCATAGCGCACATACATCTCGAAGTCCGCCCGGTTCATCTCCTTCCGCCGGGTCTGGGCCGCAGCGTACTCCTCCAGCCAGGCGCGGACTTTCTTGGTCAGAACGCCTTCGGGTAGCTTTTCGCTGGCTTGTTTCGCGGCGTCGAATTCGCCGGTGCGAACCAGATCAACCGTACGGATCCAGGCATCATCCGTCGCGGAATGCCCCAGCGGTGACTTCTCGGCCGCCCAAAGCGTCGTCGGACCGGCCATGGCTGTGAGAAGGAACGCCGCGATCACTGCGACGCCACGAATGCGATATGGTGCGACTTTCATAATCACTCTCAGACTATACATACAGGCTCGAGTTTCGGCGAGCATTCCAGAATGTCCCTCCTTCAAACGGCCAGGCCGTGTTGGATCGAAACACCTGATCCCCAAACACCGTTTGAACGGAATCGAACCAACAGGCGCCCAAAGCAAGTATATGATCCGTCTCGATCGAGGTCCAATACCATGTACAATGCGGTTGACCGGGCGGACGCACTCCCGCAGGCCTCCCTTACGTTTTCGGCCATGCACCGGAACCTGCTTAGTGCCCATCTCATGACTGTGGCACAGGCATCTTGCCTGTGGATTACCCCGGCCCAAAACCGGTGCCGCAGAGGTTCCAGGATATAGGGTCTTAGAGCGTGTGTGAGAAGTCTTATCCGAGCCGCGCCCGTAAGGAAGCGGTGCGGTATCATCCGCGGAAAACCGCTCCCTCACGGTCGCGGCTCGGTTTTTACTCTCCGTCCCGCTTCTCACACACGCTCTTAGCCCAACCGACGCCCCGGCGGGCGGTAGCTATCGACCGGACATTCTCGGACAGTACCCGTCACGAGCGGTCTCTCGATTGAACGGCGGCGGGTTCGGTCTTATGCTCGTGGGGATCGACATCCGGTCGCTTTGCCGGCCTTTTACGTGTCCCAAAACCGTGGCACAGGCATCTTGCCGGTGGATTCCACCGGTTGAAAACCGGTACCACACCGGCCGGTACCACACCGACCGGTGCCACAGGCGCTTTCGTGTAGCCGCTTAGTGCGGCGAGACCGCTACGCATGACGTCGAATCCCGTTCCAGTGCACGACACTCACGATCGGCCGATGATCCGCGTGGTCGGGGCCAGAGAGCACAATCTGGCCAATATAAATGTGGACATACCGCGCAACTGCCTGACCGTGATCACCGGCGTGTCGGGTTCCGGAAAGAGCAGCCTGGCCTTCGACACGATCTACGCCGAAGGGCAGCGGCGCTATGTCGAGTCGCTCTCGACTCACGCCCGCCAGTTTCTGGAGCAGATGCACAAGCCGGATGTGGACCGCATCGAGGGGCTTACACCAACCACCGCAATTGAGCAGCGATTGACGACCGGCGGACCGCGATCGACCGTGGCCACCGTGACCGAAATACACGATTTTCTACGAGTTCTGTTCGCCCGTGCCGGGGTGCCGCATTGCTGGAAATGTGACCGAGTCATCACACGGCAATCCACCGCCCAGATCGTCGATGCCGTGCTGGCCTACAAGCCCGAGCAGCGCATCCTCGTGCTCGCCCCGCTGGTGCATCGGCAACGCGGGTCGCACGCCGAGCTACTGGCCGCCATCATGAAGCAAGGGTTCGTGCGGGCGCGGGTCAACGGCCGGCCTGGCGTCATCGAGGAGTTGGAGACGCTGCCGCCGGGCCGCCGACATACGATTGAGGTCGTCGTCGATCGCCTGATCGTGAAACCCGGGATTGCCCAGCGTCTGGCAGACAGCATCGAGGTCGCCACCGGAGCATCCGGCGGACGGGTGATCATTTCGCGCGAGACGGCCTCTGGGGCCTGCGAAGACGAGTTCTTCAGCGCCGCCTATGCCTGCCCGGTTCACCCCGACGTGAACATCGACGAATTGTCGCCGGCGATGTTCAGTTTCAACTCGCCGCATGGTGCCTGCCCGGTATGCGGGGGGCTGGGGGGGACGATGGAGTTTGATCCGGATCTGGTGATTCCGGATCACGATTTGTCGCTCGGCGAAGGGGGTGTGGCGGCGTGGAAGCACGGCGGCAAGCAGTTGGGGGCCGTCTATGCCCGCATGGTCTTAGAGTTCTGCCGACACTTCAACGTGCTGCCCGCGGTGCCAATCCGCAACATCCCCGACGACCGCAAACGCATCCTGCTGTACGGAACCGATGAGCAGGACGCCGCCCGCTACGGCGCAGCGTTCGAGGGGGTCCTGCCGAATCTGCGCCGCCGTTGGAACGCTACCGATTCCGAGGCGGTCAAGCACCGCCTTCATGCATTTCGCGGGCGGTCGCCGTGCGACGCGTGCGGCGGGGACCGACTGCGCCCACAGTCGCTGGCCGTGAGCGTCGGCGGGGCCACCATCGCAGACATCTGCCGGATGACCCTCGATAAGACGTCGGTGTTTTTCGAGGATCTCACGCTCGAGGGCGAAGCCGTCGTCGTCGCCGCTCCACTGCTTCGCGAGATCCGCCGGCGGTTACGATTCTTGAATGATGTGGGTGTCGAGTACCTGACACTCGATCGCTCGGCCGATACGTTGTCGGGGGGGGAATCGCAACGGCTGCGTCTGGCCACGCAGATCGGCAGCCGGTTGGTCGGCGTGTGCTTCGTGCTCGACGAACCGACCATCGGACTGCACCAACGAGATACTCGGCGGCTGATCGACGCGCTGACCGCGCTGACCCGCCAGGGCAATACGGTGATCGTCGTCGAGCACGACGATGAGATGATTCGCGCCGCCGATCACGTTCTCGACATCGGCCCGGGCGCCGGCGGTCACGGCGGGAAGATCGTGGCCCAGGGATCGCTGCAACAGGTACTCGCGTGCGATCGATCGATCACCGCCCGCTATCTGACGGGCGCGATGAACATCCCGGTTCCGCAGTCGCGTCGCAATGTGGACTGGTCGCGCTGCGTCGAGGTTCGAGGGACCACGGCCAACAACCTCAAGAACATCGACGTTCGTTTCCCGCTTGGTTGTTTTATTTGCGTCACCGGCGTCTCGGGCAGCGGCAAGAGCACCCTGGTGAGCCAGGTTCTTCTGCGGGCGTTGAAGCGCAAGATCGACCGAAGCGGTCCCAGGCCTGGGCCTTACCAGCGGATCGTCGGCAGCGAGATGGTCGACCGCATGATCCAGATCGACCAGACGCCGATCGGCAGGACGCCTCGCAGCAACCCGGCCACCTACATCGGCGCCCTTGATCCGATCCGCGAATTGTTTGCCAACACGCGCGAGGCCAAGCTGCGCGGCTACTCGGCCAGCCGGTTCAGCTTCAACCTCAAGGGGGGGCGATGCGACGAGTGCCAGGGTCAAGGCACCAAACGCATCGAGATGCACTTCTTGCCCGACGTGTTCGTAACCTGCGCCGGCTGCAACGGGCGCCGTTACAACCGCGAGACGCTGGAGGTGCGCTATCGCGGCAAGAACATAGCTGACGTGCTCGATATGAGCGTCGAGGAGGCCGCCGGGTTCTTTGCCAACTTCACCAGGATTCGTCGGCTCGTCGGGACGCTCAAAGCCGTCGGGCTTGGGTATCTCACGCTGGGGCAACCGTCCGACACCCTCTCAGGCGGGGAGGCGCAGCGCGTCAAGCTGGCTGCCGAACTCGGCAAGACGCCCACCGGGCAAACCATGTACATCCTCGACGAACCGACCCGCGGGCTGCACGCCGCCGACGTGCATACGCTGCTGCACGTCTTGAACGGGCTATTGTCCAAGGGACATACCGTCATCGTGATCGAGCACAATCTAGACGTGATTAAATCAGCCGATTGGGTGATCGACCTTGGCCCGGACGGCGGCGACGGCGGGGGACGCATCGTAGCAGAAGGAACGCCGGAGGACGTGGCACGCTGCGGGGCCGGTCATACCGGGCGGGCTCTTACGGCCCGACTCGCCGGCCGCCCGCCCGTTTCCACGCCGGGCGTGTCTGACCCCCCGTCCCAGAACGGGCGAAGACTGGATGACTGACCCCCTTTCGCGAGCGGCACATGCGGGCCGGACTGATGACTGACAACTGACAACTGATGACTGACAACTAACCCTGCGCGAGTGGGCAAGCAGGCTTCGCCCCGATCGACATTGGCAAGCGAACCGACAATCGGGAACCACACTGCATCGAGCTCGACAGTCATAAGTTCTTGGCCATGAATTCCCTCCATGGCGGGCACAGGAGCTATTTTAGGCTGCTTTGGGCAATCCGCCGAAGCACCGTTTTATTCGGAGAGGATCATAAACCCTGGAA
>Ga0114922_10001915_pt1 | contig 19708 bp, 13 predicted proteins | sample AartaG_FD_100975 | JGI IMG/M metagenome (GOLD analysis project Ga0114922, IMG submission 100975) | Deep subsurface microbial communities from Aarhus Bay to uncover new lineages of life (NeLLi) - Aarhus_00045 metaG | ecosystem: Environmental > Aquatic > Marine > Oceanic > Sediment | place...
CTTCAGCTTCAGGGTCTATTTGAGTCATTGCTAAAACTCCATATTTGCATTGTTTAATGAGTCTTTAAGTTAATTAATTATAGGGAGAATTTCAAGTAAAATTAACAGAAAAATTTACAGAACTATAAAATGGGGACCCGTAATGATCCCCATTTTACAAACTCGAAGAATGTTGGAAGCTTATTATACCAATAAATGATAACCCGGATCGAGTTGCTGGGACTGTAGTAGAATTTCGTGAATGTCGTAAGGATGGGTTCCTCTACCGGTGAGATAATGCTCTATAACTTGAAACGAATGGAGAAGGCCGGATGCGTCGTCGATGTCTGCATCGATGATGAAATCCAGGTTTTGCGTATTACAGAAAAAACTGAGTTGGAGGTTTCCGTATTTATCTGTTGTTTTCAGGCTGCCTACACTCTGATAATGGGGAGGGGGTATGTGGTCCATATTCGGGACGACTCTGAAAAGTTTTTGCGGGATGCTATTCTTCACTTCGTCGAGAAGTTCTTTGCTTACTTTTGCGAAGAATCTGTCACCTCGTATCCGTGTGATGGAAGTCACATAGGAAAATGTATCCCTTCCACCCGGTAAGACAGTCGCACGCATTTTATGGTAGATGTTCAGCAAACCCGCTTTTTTCAAATCATCTAAGGCCGAGTAGAGGGCCTCTCCTTTTTGGTCAGGATACGATTCGACATCAGAATTTTGCAGTACCTGTTTGATATCATCGGGCAGGTCTTCGAAGGCTGGAGCATCGATGCCGGTTACTTTCTCGGGGTCCATGGGAAACAGGATTGTCTTTTTGATGATTTGGCCTTCGTTGATCATAACAAATTGTTTGATAGGAAAGTACAGGGTTGGATAGACAGAAATTTTATATACTCCATCGTGCAGGTTGGCAATGGTAAGTCTTCCCGGTACCCTTCTATCCCTTACGACTCCTGATGCGCTGAGAAGCCTCGTGTGGTCCAGATGTATATCCACTCGTCCCCTCAACGGATTTCCGTAGACATCTCTTAAGTATAATAAGAGTTTTCCATCATGGTTCATTTTTTTGCCTCCTTTCTGAAAGAGCCGTTATAAATATTATTATTTCTTCCCCCACCCATTTTGGATTACCCTTAGAGCATTCTTACACAGGATCTTTTCGATTTCATCTTCTGAGAAACCCGCTTTCAAGAGACATTGGGTCAGCATTGGTATTTCAGATATATCTTTGATATCATCGGGCGGATCTGTGAAACCGTCAAGATCAGAACCGATGACAATACAATCGATGCCGCCCACATTTTTAAGATGTGTAATAGATTTTGTGATGAGGTCCAGTCCTTTTTTGTGTTCTTTCGTAGTCAGCCAGTAGTTCTTAAAGATGATTCCGATTGCGCCTCCTGTATCTGCTATTTTTTTAATCTCCTGATCGTCAGGATTCATGGTGTGGGGATTCATGACCTTCACGCCAACATGGGAACACACAATGGGGTGCCTGTTCTTGTTCATTTCGAGGACTTCTGCCCTCATCTGTGGCGTGGAGTGCGTCAAATCGATCAGCATACCGAGCGTCATCATTTCTTCAACCACTTCGCGACCGAAATCTGTGAGAGCGCACGATTGTTCCTTCTCGTGTTTAAAGCAGCAAAGAAATTTTTTATCACTGGGTATGCCGCCAACTGTGGGTCCCAATTCATTCTCATAAAAATGGGCCAGTGCGAGGAGACACACGCCTTTGTCAAAAAACTTCTTGACATTTTCAATTTTACCGTCAAGGGAATGTCCGCCTTCGATGGCATGGATGATTGCAATTTTCCTTTCATCGAGAATTCGATGAAAATCGGTCACGGATTTTGCCACTTGGGCCACCTCTTTTCCTTCGATTTTGGCCCGTTGAACAGCCCGTTCAAATCGATCGATCATCTCCATTGTAACATCAAAGGGATTGCCGGTAATCATACGCCGAAGACGCGTTCCTAAGAAAATTTTAAGAAGCTTCAGGGCCCAGCAGTCATCGATCATCTTTTTTTCAGGCAAATAGACAGTAGATAAAATACCGTTCACACCGCCCTCAATGATTTTCGGAAAGTCCACCCGCATTGTAAAAGGATTCCAAAAGCCGCCAGTTTTATATCGTTTATTTAATTTCTTGTCGAACAGGTAGGTTTTTAAAGGGGGGTGTACATGTAAATCGATGACTGTAGATTGATGGTGTAACTGTCTGCTTGCTTCAGATGTGTCACTCATGTTTTGTCCTCCAAATTTAATTTTAATGATGTATTCGAGTCATTTGAACAATCCATCGCCCGTTACTTCTCCGACGATTTCGTCGCTTGATTGCTGTTCTTTTTTCTCTTTCATCTGTGTCCTCAACAATAATGAATGACTTCATTACCATCTGTCGTTTTTTGCCTCTGAAATGAAGGTGCAAACCCACCCTTTAACGAGGAATGTTTAACATAGACCTGGAACAATGCTCGTAGAACTTATTCTTGTACCATTTAACCGCTAAAAAGTATTTATACCAATTGCTGTCCGAAAAATGAGAAGCCAATCGGGCTCCTTCTACTTTTCGCTGATTGAATTTCTTCTTATCAAAGTTGGAAAACGCTGCTTTCAGCCATCTATTTTTATCGTATTTGAGTTGAGTTTCGCCCTTTTTGAAGAGATCATTTCTGATCATAACGTTTCGCCAATTTTTTTCTCTTCCATTATCCGTCTTTTTGGATAGGAGTGCATCGAATAGAAATTCAAGGTTTTCAATTTTTTTAATATTTTCGGACTGATCCTGATGTTCGGGATGTTTCACAAGGAACGCCTCCAAGTATTCTTTGATTTTTGTGAAAGCCCTCCTAAATCGCTCACTATTCTTAATAAGCTCGGAATTCTTGTATGATTCGGAGAATCGATCGCTGTAGTCATATTCATAAGACCAGGGCAAATGTGGTATGTCGGGGTAGTCGAATGCCTGTCCGTGACCGTAAGCAGGCATCAATAGATCAAAAAATTTGTCGAAACGATTTTTTAAGAACCATTTGAAAAACCCCTTGATTTTATCATATCGGCCCCATAGCGTTTTGGATAATGATTTACATTTGTCAATATCATTTACTTTACTGAGTAGGCCGGAAAATCCCTGATGAGAAAATGAATCCGCATAAGGATGCAATACCATCCCTAATTTTACCAAATCATTTTCGTTTATGGCTTCATTCAAAATCCCTTCTATGACCGGTGTTGCTTCAGAACAACGAAGCTTTTTGGGAAAGAGTTTCCCTTTGCAGCCAGGTACGAAATGAAATGCACAGGTATTGTTTATCATTGCATTGTAGTTAAAAGTTTTTATCCGAGTGTAGGAGTGACACGTGGCCATGTTAAAAAACGATGGCCGGGAATCGATTGTATCGTATTCGATCGTATTCCCAGGATCCTCTTTGAGAACAATATGATTTATTTTGGCGTCGTCCACGAATTGGGAGGCGAAGGCCACCTGATGAGCCGCTTCTTTGTTAAATCCACATGCTCGGCAAAATGCCAGGATCGCATAATAATGGGCATCTTTCTTCATCCTGATTCCTCCTTATCCCTCGAAATGGAATTGATTAGAAATGTAAACCGATTTTATATCTTTCCCCACGTTTATAGAATGAATTCCAACTTCCTTCCATAATGTTCTGTATCCGAGCTTTTCGCTGTATATCATCAATTGCAAAACCGGATATGATGCCTTTGAATTTTGTTCCCCGGGTTTCTAAAAAAATATAGTTGTCAGGATCCGTGTTCACTGCCAATAAAGGATTGTTTGTAAACAGAATGGCTTGTTGGAAATCTTTATATTTTTTGATGATCGGTACAAGAAAATGGACGATATCCTCATTATCAAAATGTGTCTCAGGTGCATCGATAATGGCCGGGCCAAATTTGCTCATAATGATGATCATACACATCAATGTGGTTCTTCGCTGGCTTTCGCTCAGTTTAAAAAAATCTTTCATTTTTGTTTTAGCGGTTTGCCATTGGATATTGACAGCGAGCTCATAACTGCCTGGATTTGATTCGACGGCAAACAATTGTTCATTGTGTTCCTTCAAAAAGTTTGGAATTGAAAACGTATTATTAAAATGACGAATATTACCGGCCGTCGGTCTTCCGAAGTGTTTACTTAAAAAGGTGTTCAATTGCTCCTTTGATGAAATCAATTCTTCGATTTTATCGGCATCATAGAATTTTGGCTTTATTTGCAAGTCCTTGGCCTGTTCAACATCGATTTCATCGAACGATGAGCGTTCCCGGGAAAGTGCATACAATTTCGTTTCATTTTTGTTGTCGGCCCTTGAAAATATATAATACTGTGATGCTGCATCAACGATCTTTTCTATAACTAAAGTCACTTTAGTCTGCTCACAGGAGAAATCAGGATTGACTGCTGCCTGCATTAAATGAAAGATATAGGATTTTCCTGATTCTTTCTTTCCGGTAATGCAGTTCAAATGACGGTTGAATCGTAAAGTTTGGGTGCCAAAAAACGGATTCACTATTTCGGCGCTATGAATAAAGTATCCTTCAATTTTTGGCTTATGCACATCAGAAATTCTTACTCGCGAAGAAGGCATTTTAATTGCCGTTCGCAGCCCTGAAAAAGACGACTCGGTCATCTTGATATATGTGAGCCTTTTTGAAATTGTTGGGATATCATGGGCATCCGAACCTTGAAAATATGCAAAAGGCGAAAGTCCTTTTTTCAAACGCAATAGTTCGATCCAGTCTTTGAGAGGCTTTTTTAACTTGGCATCCTTTTTGGTAAATCGCGATGGATTCACGATCTCAACGGCCGATAATTGGTCATGGCAAAATACATCCTTCATTGCGCCACCATTCAATTTGTACAGTTTCAAAATTGCCTGATCACTGCCGTCAATGTGTGCCAGTATGGGAATACCACCCTTCTTACTAATAAGACCAATGGTATTAAATGGACTCACTTTCCCAACTTTCGGATTTTTCCCCCACTCATCAATGGCAAAGCCCACTTCATTCAACAGGTCGCAGATCATGAAATGCACTTTCCGGCGAGGATGTTGTGGCGGGAAAATAGCCAAAATATGGATGCCTGATGTGCTGATTTCGGTGCCCGGTAAAATGGTTAGCACCTTTTTTCCTGCATCACGGTTGACTTCCTGAGCCTCATCATCGATGAGTTCGTACCAGGTGGGTGCGGCCAAATCCATCAGCTTATCGTTTGACTCATCGTCGGTCCAAATGGTGCCAATGCCATTGTGATCGGTAATAGCCACCAGGGTCAGATCGACTTCAAGAAAGCGATGCACAATATCTGCGGCAATTTGTCGTGCGTCTGTCAAGATTTTTTTCTGTATTTCATTTACCTCTTGACGATAATTCGGGTTGTTTTCTCTCGGCGGATATTTTAATTTGTAAGGATTGAAATTGTAGCGATTTTTACCCCGGGCATCTTCGGAAGCAGGGGTATGGAAATGTAAATCAGCCTTGTAGAATTTTGCCCCATAATTTAATTCATGTGCCGTTCTAAAAACATCGATGAAAAGTTTTTCCGATGTCATTTGTTCCTCCTATTCAGCTCATGTTTTTAATAAAATTACATCTGTTCAGGCCGTGTCCTTTTTAATCACTTTTTCAAGAAGGGGCTTAAAAACAAAAAACCAGGAGGATAGGGCATAGGTAATGAGTACAGGTGCATGAGCTAATCTGATCTCTATTGTCATTGGCTCCTTATGAATGAAAAAACGAATCCACTCCTGGACCAGTTTGAGGATAAGACCTGTTAGTGCAAGCAAACAGGTGAACCTGATCCATGATGCTCTGTTTGATCCTAACCATTTTTCGAGTGGGTCGGCAGGTGTATTCAGGGGATCACTTTCATTCATCTGTCTTGTCCCTTTGATTGAATACCTGATCGAATTATGGCTCTATGAAAAAATCTTGAATCCTGCTTGCCCTGACACTTCTTCAACCTCTCCGGCACAACATCCCTCCGAAACACATCCTCCATCGTGTCTGCACGTTTGATGATTTCGGCCTTGTTGCCGGTTACCAGTATCGTTGCCGGCTTGGGTAGTCCGTTGAAGTTGGCGGAGGAGACCTCCTGGTAGGCGCCCGTGTCCAGGAAGGCGATGAGGTCACCGACCTGGACGTTGGGTACTTTGACTTCGGGTAAGATACGGTCAGCATAGCACGATCTGCCGACGATATCGGCGGTCTTCACCGGCTTTCTGTCTGTCCCGTTGGCAACGATAAAATCATGAAGGTTATACTCCAACACGCCGCCGGCCAGGAAAAAGCAGGTCGTGTCCAGAAGAATCCAGTTGTACTTGACGGGTTTGGTCTGGTACTTGGTTTTTAGTACCCTGGTGAGGTGGATGCCCACGTCATCGTACATGCTGCGGCCCGGTTCGACTTCGAGTGTGGTGCCTTCGAGGTTAATTTTATGACGTGTAATCGATAAAGGCCCCCCCTTTATTTCATAACAATCAAAAGTAGTCGTGGATCGAGTAGGAGATGTGGAAAAGTTATTTATATGTCATAGTTAAGTATTTATATTGATAAAGTCAAGGAAAAAAACTATTCTGCTCCTGATTTGATATTTTTTCGCATCTTTTCGTTAAATTTGTTTATTTCAGGTAACGATGTTATATTTATTGTATCCAGATTGGATAGTTGCCTTCGTTCTGTGTGACCTGGGTGACATCGCTGCCGTCTGAATTCATTATAAAAATTCTACCATTCATACCAACTCCACGAGCAAAAGCAATTTTTTGACCATCGGGTGACCATGCGGGACGACTTAAATCGCATCTTGATTTATTATAAAATGGCGAGTTATCAATCCAAATCTCTGCTATATGGAGATAACCATTGTACCGATATGCCAATCGGCCATCTCTCGAATATGCCGGATAATCGTTCGTTGCATCTACCGAGTAAATGATTGATTGGTTGCTTCCATCAATATTGATACCGTAGAGTCGAGTGAGTTCCTCATTTTCATCCCAATCTGAATATACTATTCTATTCCCATCATTTGACCAGGCAAGATTTGTGAACATCACTCTTGTACTCTCTGTAACCGGATTGGTTTTCTTTGTACTGCCGTCGATAATGAAAAGATATCCCTTGCTATCCTCATATCTTGAATAGGCAATCTTTCCGGTAATTTTGGACCAGGGTACCAATGAGGCCTCCTCATCGAGGTCCGGTTCAGTGGGGGATTTGCCGCAATTTAAGGCTATGCCCAATATCAGGAAAGATACAATGAATGTTGAAAGTTTTTTCATCTTTTCCATTTTTAACCTCCCTGACTTTCAATGGATATTGCTAAAAAACATCTACAGAGCTCAGCAGAGAAAATAATAATAAATTTATTCCAATTTTCAAAATGCTTGATTTTAATCCTTTAGCTTTTTACATTATCATTAATTGGTTTAGATGGTGGCGAATCCCTGCAACCACCAAATTGTGAAATTCGATGACCCTCCTGAGCTTATCAAAATTCGTGTTAGTGATAGTATATATTTTATTTATTTAGGAAAGGAGCCTGATATGAATGTTTACATTTTTATCATTCTTGTTTACCTGGCCTGTTTGACTGTGATGAATTTTTGGAAGTCACGAAAGATCAAGAATCAGGACGATATGATGTTAGCAGGCCGGTCCATATCCATGACCAAGATGGTCTTTACGTTGATCTGTACCTGGATCGGCTCCGGGACCTTCATTTCCGGCGCCGAGTTTGCAGCCAAGGCCGGATGGAGTGCCATGTGGCAGGTCGCCGGTGTGGGTGTCGGGATCATCATCATTTATTTCCTGGCTGCTAAGATTAGAACTTTTGGCCAATATACGGTCGGAGATATTTTGGAAGTTCGATACGGTCCTGTGGCCAGAGTCTTCGGTGCCATCGCTATCATTATCAGTTTTACCACCATTGTGAGCTACCAGTTCAAGGCAGGCGGCTACATCTTGAACACCATTTCAGACGGCTCTGTCTCCAATGAACAGGGAATGTTTCTTGCATTTCTCTTTGTGACTATTTTTACGATGATCGGTGGAATGGTCGCCATTGCCAATACGGATCTTCCCAATGGGATTATCATCCTGTCCGCTATGATCATATCGACGCCTCTCGTGATCATCGCAGGGGGCAGTTTTGGACAGATGCATGCTGTACTGCCCAGCACTCATATGCAGGTTTTTAATCCGACATTTACATACAATCCACCATTGAAGATACTTGCCATGGGGATCTCCACCCTTCTGTTGTTATTGGGTGTACAGAGCATGTACCAGAAATTTTACAGCGCCCGAAATCCAGGTGAAGCAAAGCGAGCGGCCGGTATATGGGTTGTAGGGACCCTTTTTATCGAAGCTGTAGCAGTGATTATTGCCATCTTTGCAACGGTACATTTCTGGGATAGGCTACAGAACGGGACCATGGATCATGCCGAGGTCATCGTTCGAGCCGCCAGAGAGATGATCCCTCTACCGGTCGGTGTCCTGTTGTTGGGTGCCGCAACTGTTGTTGTCATCTCGACAGGTATGAATTATTTGTTGTCTCCGACGACAACGTTGATTCGTGACGTTCTTCAACGGTTTTTCAGGCTCGGAGGCTCCGAGACGCAATCGGATACGGCCTCATCATCGGGCCAAGGTGGTTCGGAAAACGCTCTGGGCATGCTCCGTAAACCGAAGGTAATGGCTGCTATCGCGATCATCATTGCATTTTTCCTGCCGTGGCTCAAGAGTGAGGTTGCGAGTTACTCGGGTATTGGAGTGCATCAATTTCTTGTCGATACCGATGTTTTCGGACCGAGTGGGGGTTTTATTGGCTTCCTGTTTAGGGTTTTTATCTATTTCATCCCTGTTTTAAGTCTGCTGGTGATTGTCTTCACCTTCATCCGAAAATCTACGGATGTTATCGGCCTTATTGCCGGACTCTTACCCTTCGGTGCCCTCGGAATCATTCTTTTAAAGAGTAACGCGATTCTGGGACAGATGGGTGTGGGCGTCTATCTGACGATGTTGGCTGGTCTGGCCTTGATTATCTATCGTACATCAGAAAAAATCGAAGCGGAAAAGAAAGTGGTGCTCTTACAAAGGTTTTTAGTTGTACTCATGGGCGTTACGGCCTATCTACTGGCGACTCAGATGAGATCCGTGATGGAAAATGCTTTATTCGCCTACACGATTTACGGGGTTGCCGTTACACCTGTCTTGTTAGCCGCCCTGGTCTGGAAGAGAGCCACGAAAACCGCGGGTATCGTTTCGATTGTATCGGCGACCGTGGTTTGCGTTTGTTTAAAAGTTGCAGGATATATCTGGCCGAGTATCATGAAACCATTGGGTGATCCCAATGCCGATCCCTTTGGCATTCCCATTCTGTATCCTGCCTTGGCAGTATCGGTTTTGAGTCTGGTTATTTTGACTTTTGTCACAAAGCCACCTTCCAAGGAAGTGTTGGCGAAAATTTTTACAGAAAAAGAATGATCGTCTGTTTTGGAAGAATAGAAGTTTTAAAAAAAGATAAAAAGACATGAAACCACAGAGGGCACAGAGAAAAAGAAAGATACTCTGTGTTCTCGAATAATATTATTAATTTCTCTGTGGACTCTGTGGTTAGTTTTTGACACTACACGACAGCTCCATAAAATATAGTTAATGATAAGGAATAAATAGATGATATTCCTCTCTATTCTCGTATTCATATTGCAGGGTGCCCTAACCTCTATGGCCCACGAAAAAAGGCTCGATATGAAGGATTCTGCTAAACAAGGATGGCTGAAAGGATTTCAAAAGGCGATCTCCGGAGAGGTGTTGCATTACCATTCTCCTCTACCCAATGTTGAAATGGCTCTGCTTGTAAGATCCATGGATAGGAGTGCTTTTATTGAATGGGAAACGGAACCGATTCCTGGAAATGTGAAAGATGAATATGTCACCTTTATGTGGATGGCCGGAATCGATGTGAACGAAGACAGCCACCCATTTCATCTATATATAGATGACCGGGATTGGTTTACTTTTTCTAACCCCAAAGACACACTTGAAAAGGGTTGGTGTATCACGGGAAGAAATGGCAGTGTGCTCGAATTTAAAATGACGATGATCGATAAATATAATGATTTTATGGGCTACGTATTTCTCAGAGTGCCAATGGCAGAATTCCAAGCGGGTAAGCCCCTTTTGATCCGAATTGAGGGAGAGAGTGCCGGCAGCAGGACCTGGTATATGACCTTTGAATATCGTCCGGAATTTAGCATATCCATTCGGGGTGAACCGGCGATTATAAAAAGACCGGAGGGACATTTTCAACCGATTCGTGTCGACATCATTCATATGGATGAACCGATTCGGGCGATACTGACTGTCGATGACAAAAAAGAAGCGGTCATGCCTTTGACATTCGGATATAATACGTATCAAATGCATGTCCCTGCGGTTCGAGAAGAGAAGCGGGTAAAGATAGAGGTAGCACTTGGCGGTAAAACGGTTAAGGACGAGGATTTTCTGCTTAAGCCTGTCCACAAGAAGGACATCTATTTACTACATCATTCCCATGTGGATATCGGCTATACCCATGTCCAGTCAGATGTGGAACGTTTACATGGGGAGTACTTTGAGCAAGTCATAGAGTTGGCCCGGCGTACACAAGGCTATCCCGAGGGGGCCCGGTTTAAATGGAATACGGAAGTGCTTTGGGCCGTTGACCATTACCTGGAAAAGGCGTCTCCGGAGAAGAAGCGGCAGTTTATCGAAGCCGTTCAAAATGGGTGGATCGGCCTGGATGGTTTGTACGCCAATGAGTTGACGGGTCTATGTCGTCCGGAAGAATTGATGCGACTGCTCGAGTTTGCGCGTAAAATGTCAAGTATTGATAATATCGATATCGATGCGGCCATGATCACGGATATCCCCGGATACACCTGGGGCATCGTCCCTGTACTGGCACAGAGTGGTATTCGATATTTGTCCATAGGTCCCAACCATGGACACCGAATAGGATACATCCTCACCGATTGGGCCGACCGACCTTTTTATTGGGTGTCACCATCCGGAGAGGAAAAGGTGATGTGCTGGGTCGCGGGTAAGGGGTATTCTTGGTTTCATACAGGACTCGATTATTCTCAGATCCGGAACAGACTCAAAGAACAGGCCATCTTTCAATATTTATCAGAATTGGAAGCTTCTCGTTATCCATACGACATGATCGCCATCCGGTACAACATCGGTTCGGATAACGGACCTCCGGATCCGATGCTTTCCGATATTGTAAAAAAATGGAATGAAAAATATTTGACTCCAAAGGTGACAATATCCACAACGAGTGAGATGTTTCATGCCTTTGAGGAAAAATACAGGGATGTCATTCCTGCCTTCAGCGGAGATTTTACGGGTCACTGGGAGGACGGTGCCGCTTCATCCGCCCGGGAAACAGCCCTCAACAGAGATGCTGCCGAACGTCTGGTCCAGGCCGAGGCGTTGTGGGCCATGCACAATCCCGGTGATTATCCTGTAGAGGCATTTTATAAAGCATGGAGAAATGTACTGCTTTTCGATGAACACACATGGGGATCATGGAACAGCATCAGTGACCCTGAAGGTGATTTCACGAAACAGCAGTGGGAGATCAAACGGTCTTTTGCAAACAAAGCGGACATTCAGTCCAAGGATCTCATTCGGGCACCATTTGCCGGACGGTATCAAAAAAATAAAAAATCAACACCAATCGATGTGTACAATACCCATTCATGGCAGAGAACGGATCTGGTCATCCTTCCCGAAGCATATTCCGTTTTGGGTGACCGGGTCACGGATGGCTCGGGGAATCCGGTCCCTTCGCAGCGGTTGTCCAGCGGTGAGCTTGCGATTTTAGCACGAGATGTTCCCCCATTCGGAGCGAAACGCTTCATGATAAACAAGGGATCTGCCTATGACATGGGCGTTGCCGATGTCAAGGGATCGACATTGACCAACGGTTTGATTACAGTGAAGATCGATGGGACTTCGGGGGCAGTCGCCTGTTTAGAGGTTAACGGAAGCAATCATAATTTTGTGAATCGGGCAGGAAGTCTCGGACTGAATGATTATTTTTATGTAGCCGGGAGGAACCCTCAAAGTCCCCTACGGAATGGCCCGGTTAAAATCGTGGTAAAGGAAAAGGGCCCCCTGGTGGTGTCGCTGCTCATCGAATCGGATGCGCCGGGGTGTCATCGGCTTTATCGGGAAGTCCGGCTTGTTCATGGATTAGATCGAGTGGACATCATCAATACGATGGATAAGAAGAAGGTGCTCGATCCTGAAGGAATTCATGTGGCATTCCCTTTTCATGTGGATGATGGTCAAATGCGTATGGATATTGCCTGGGGGCAGATCCGGCCCGATGATGATCAATTAACCGGCAGTTGTAAAAATTATTTTACGATCCAGCGGTGGGTGGATATATCAAACCAGGATTACGGGATCACCTGGGCAACAAGGGATGCTCCCCTGATCGAAGTAGGGAGTATCACATCAGATCCCATTGCGGTTGGCTGGAAGAGAAGGGTTGAGCCCAGTCAGACTCTCTATTCCTACGTGATGAATAATTACTGGGAGACCAATTACAAGGCCTTTCAGGAGGGACCTTCGACCTTCCGATACGCCATCCGACCCCATGGATCCTTTAATTCCGGATCTGCAGAACGCTTCGGCATCGAATGGAGTCAGCCGCTGTATGCATTTCCAGGAACAGAGAAGAGTCCACCCAGGGGATCGTTTCTGAGTATTGATCCCATTGGAGTGATTGTCACCTCCCTGAAACCCAGCGAGGACGGAAAGGCTGTCATGGTAAGGCTGTTCAATTCCAGCGGACGGCCCGAACAGGTCAAATTGACCTGGGGGAACGAACGGCCCGGTCTTCTTTCTATGAGCAGTCCATTCGAAGAGCGGGGTGAAATGGTCAAAGGACTGATAAAATTGTCTGCCTTTGGCATAATGACGCTACGTGCCGAAGGATTCAGGTATTAAGAATGCATATCATAATTAAAACCAGCTTCAAGCTTATTTGGTTGCTCACCCTTTCCAATGTCTCGTTAGCCCAAAAAAAGGGTGCTACTGAATGGGAAAATCCAAGGATTGTAGGTCGAAATCGGGAGGCGCCGCACTGTACCTATATTCCATATGCAGACATCGAAACGGCCCTGAAGAATGATAAAAACCAATCCCCCTATTATAAATTCTTAAACGGCATATGGAAATTCAACTGGGTGAAGAAACCGGCCGACAGACCCATCGATTTCTATAAGGACAATTATGATGTGAGTCATTGGAATGATATCCCGGTTCCCTCCAATTGGGAGTTGGAAGGATACGGTACGCCCATCTATACGGATGTGTCTTATCCCTTTCCATCGAATCCGCCTCATATCCCCCATGAGTGGAATCCTGTGGGATCTTACAGGAGAACATTCAGAGTCCCTAAGAGCTGGAAGGGAAGACAGGTGTTTCTTCACTTTTGCGGAGTGAAGTCGGCCATGATCGTATGGGTCAACGGCAGGAAAGTGGGCTACAGCCAGGGCAGTAAAACACCGGCCGAGTTCAACATTACGTCCTATATTGGACCAGATGAGAACACCCTGGCCCTGGAAGTCTATCGATGGAGTGACGGTGCCTATTTGGAGGATCAGGATTACTGGAAGATCAGTGGTATTGAACGGGATGTAGTCCTCTTTTCAACACCCGGTGTATATATCCGGGATTTCTTTGCTCTGGCCGGTCTGACGAAAGATTATACTGACGGCGATTTTAGTTTGAATGTATGTATAAAAAATAATAATACAGTATATGCGAAGAACTATTCCGTACAAATACGACTCGTAGAGGATAAGAAAATATCTTCCCTCATCCTGGCCATGACCAGGGTGGTCAACGTAAAACCATCAGAAAAAACCTCAATGTCCTTTCAATCCCTCGTCACCAATCCAAAGCAATGGACCGCAGAAACGCCTCACCTGTACACTTTATTGATTTCCCTTTCGGATCCGTCGGGAAAGATCACAGAAGTGGTATCGTGCAAAGTTGGATTTCGAAAAATAGAGATAAAAAATCGGCAGCTGCATATCAATGGAATTCCGATTACCATCAAGGGTGTGAATCGCCATGAGCATGATCCGGTCACAGGGCGGGTGATTACCGAGGCCTCCATGATTCAAGATATCCGATTGATGAAACAGTTTAATATCAATGCGGTACGCACGAGTCATTATCCCGACAGATCGAAATGGTACGAGTTGTGTGATCGATACGGCCTCTATCTCATCGATGAGGCGAATATCGAAGCCCACGGGAGCGATCCCTACAATCCGGAGAAAACGCTGGCCGATAAACCGGATTGGAGAGAGGCCTTTCTAGATCGCACGATCCGAATGGTGGAAAGGGACAAGAATCATCCGTCGGTGATTATCTGGTCTCTGGGCAATGAGACCGGGTACGGCGAGAACTTCCGGGTGACGTATCGGTGGATCAAGGAAAGGGATCCTTCCAGGCTGGTCCAGAGTGAGGATGCCGGCAGGGAAGGGCTTACGGATATCTACTGCCCCATGTACAGGACCATAGATCAAATTGTCGAGTTTGCAAAATCGAACGATCTCCGTCCCCTGATTTTGTGTGAATATGCCCATGCCATGGGAAACAGTGTGGGGAATCTCCAGGATTATTGGGACGCGATGGAGACATACGACAATCTGCAGGGCGGATTCATTTGGGATTGGGTCGATCAGACATTTCTGAAAAGGAATGATAACGGGACGCCATTCTGGGCTTATGGTGGGGATATGGGGTTTGCAGGCGTTCCCAACGACTCGAATTTCTGCGCCAATGGATTGGTGCAGGCAGATCGCTCATTAAATCCTCACATCTGGGAAGTGAAAAAGGTATATCAGTACATCAAAATTAAACCTAATGATTTACATGATGGGAAGGTCGTTATTTTTAATAAATACGATTTCACAAATCTAAATAATCTGCGGTTCACCTGGGATGTCATTGGGGGGGACGAGGGGATCGCAAGGGGAAAGCTGCCTGAACTGGACGTCCCACCCCACGATAGTCTCGTTGTTGACCTGCCATTGCCAAAGATTCATCCAAAACCAGGGGTGGAATATTTTCTTACAATAAAGGCATCCACGAGAGATAGGACACCCCTCGTTCCCAAAGGTCATCTGGTCGCATGGGATCAGATGAAGCTTCCCCTCTATCAAAGGCCGGAGAAGATCGATGTCTCTCGACTCCCGAGAATAAAATTTGAAGAGGAGGGGACAGAGATACGAATTCAGGGGGAAGAGTTCATTCTGCTCTTCGATCGAATTGCCGGTGTTATGAAATCTTTAAGGTTTAAAAATACCGAGATGGTGAGAACCGGTCTCGTGCCCAACTTCTGGCGGCCCGTTACGGATAACGATCTGGGTGGCGGGATGTCCCAGCATTGTCGGATTTGGCAGGATGCGGGGAAGCATCGAGAGATTGATGCGGTAGCTGTGAAGCGGGTCGATGATCAAAGTGTACAAATTGAGGTTTCTTCGACACTGCCAAGAGTCGATTCAAGATATTTTACGACCTATCGGGTGTACGGCAGTGGGGATATCATCGTAGAGGGTCAATTTATTCCCGGCAGAGAAGACCTGTCGGAACTGCCTCGATTTGGCATGACGATGACCCTGCCTGGAGAATTTGAGCATATTACCTGGTACGGATGTGGTCCCCATGAGAGTTACTGGGATCGAAAAACAGGAGCGGCCGTGGGTGTTTATTCCGGCAGGGTCTGGGAACAATACCATCCCTATGTCCGGCCTCAGGAGAACGGGAACAAGACGGACGTGCGCTGGATCGCTTTGACAAATGATAATGGCGTTGGTTTACTGGCAGTGGGCATGGACCTCCTGAGCGTGAGTGCTCACCAATTTCTGCAGGAAGATTTAGATTGGCACAGAGATCGACCTCAGAGACACGGGAGTGATGTGCAGCCGAGAGATCTGATCACTCTGAATCTGGATGACAAACAAATGGGAGTGGGAGGGGATACCAGTTGGGGCCGGCGGGCATGGCCTCATCGGGAGTATCGGTTGTTTCCAAAAGAATATGTCTATCGATTCCGGCTGAGCCCCTTCTCTTCAGGAGATTTTTTAAAACGTTTCTTCACGCCAAAACAGAAAGTGCCTATGGCATTGAGCAGACAGGTGTTTTAACCACCTACGGTCACTGGGTTCAGGGTGAGGAGCCCTTTGTGGTGAGTATCCGGTTGAAATTAGAAGAGATCGATGTGCTCGCAAAGGGGATGGAGTAAAACTCCAGGTCGATAGCTACTGAAAGTTGTATGTTTGTTAAAGTGGTCAGAATGCTGGATGCTGGATACTATAGTATTGTGAGTTAAATCTTCGTTTTTTTTGCAAACAAAAAGGATCTGATGACACGTCCTATTCTTATAAAAGTGCGCCTTCGGCGCGCTATGTTAATATCGAATATTGAATGACGAATTATGAATTTCGAATTTAATATTTCCTCTGTGTTCTCGGTGATCTCTGTGGTTTAATTGGATAAAGGAGGAGTAGATGAAAATGAGAATTTTATTTGGAATTGGCTCGATCATGCTTATCATGTCCATCCTTGGATGTGATTCTGTCCGGAAAGGGAGCGATGAGAACGCTCGCATGCGGTGGTGGCGGGAAGCCCGTTTCGGCATGTTCATCCATTGGGGGCTGTATGCCATTCCTGCCGGAGAATGGAAGGGGGAGACGAATCATGCCGAATGGATTCGCACTACCGCTCAGATTCCCATCGAGGAGTATGATCAATTCGTGGATCAGTTTAACCCGGTAAAATTCGATGCGGACGATTGGGTTCGCATGGCCAAGGATGCGGGCATGAAGTATATCGTCATTACTTCGAAACATCATGACGGTTTCTGTCTGTTCGATTCCGAGTATACCGATTATGATGTGATGTCTACGCCCTTTGAACGTGACATCATGAAAGAACTGGCCGATGCCTGTCGTGAACAGGATATCAAGATATGCTGGTACCATTCCATTATGGATTGGCACCATCCCGACTACCTGCCGCGGCGTGGTTGGGAGAAGCGCTCTGCCGAAGGGGCCGACTTAGAGCGATACGTCGAATACATGAAAAATCAGCTCGGGGAACTGGTTCACAATTATGGTGAGATTAGTGTGCTCTGGTTCGACGGGGAGTGGGAGAATACCTGGACTCACGAGTACGGTCAGGATCTCTACGATTATGTCCGTAGTCTGCAGCCCAGCATCATCATCAACAACCGTGTGGATGTGGGCCGTTCGGGGATGGCGGGATTGACAAAGGAAGGAGAGTATGCCGGTGACTTCGGCACTCCGGAACAGGAGATTCCTCCAACAGGGCTGCCCGGTGTGGATTGGGAAACGTGTATGACCATGAACGATCATTGGGGCTATAACAAACATGACGATCATTGGAAATCAACGGAAGACTTGATCCGCAAGTTAGCCGACATTGCTTCCAAGGGTGGTAATTTTCTCCTCAACGTGGGCCCCACGGCGGAGGGATTATTCCCCCAGCTCAGTATCGACCGACTTCGGGCCATGGGCCAATGGATGAAGGTCAACGGCGAGGCGATTTATGGGACAGAGGCCAGTCCGTTTAAAGCGCTTCCCTGGGGACGCTGCACACAGAAACGTGTTAAGGGTGATACACGACTCTATCTGCATGTGTTTGATTGGCCATCGGATGGTCGCCTGCTCGTTCCCGGTATTTATAATAAGGCCCGTAAGGCCTATCTTCTTTCGGATCCAGAGAAGAGGAAGTTGGATGTCCAACGCCAGGAAGATGCACTGGTGATCCATGTTCCCGATGATGCGCCCGATCCCATCAACAGTGTGGTCGTCCTGGAGGTGAAGGGCCGGTCCGATGTGAATGATTAAAAAATTTATTATGAAGGGCCAGTGATCGAGAAGCAGGTTATTCCGGGACGTGTTTTATTTCATTAAGACTGGAAACGGAGTTTCCCGGGCAATGGCGTTCCTAAACAGGAGAGACTGTATAAAAACGCGACAAACCCCGGTTGTCCGGAGGACACCGAGTGTTGGCCGTGGACGTTAAGATTAGTAATAACAGTCATGTTTAAAAACACCCGGTGACTCGCTCCGCTCGACAACTGGGATTTTCACACGGTTTCAAAAGTATGGGAACGAGGTGTAAATAATGATCTTCAAGGAGGTAGTTAGTGGAGAAATTGAGAGAATTATAGAGAGAACGTAAGCTTGCTCATTCCAAATTATTGTCTCTCGATTCCAAAGTTTATCGAGCTTTCCTCGATATGGAAAAGGCAGCTTATTCTGATGGAACTCTCTCCAAAAACATAAGGAGCTTATTGCTGTAGGAATTTCTGTCGTGATCGATTGTGAATCGTGTATGCAGTGGCATATTGAACAAGCTGCTGAGTCTGGAGCCTCGGATAAGGAAGTTCTAGAAGCTATCGAAGTTGGCATCGAAATGGGGGGAGGTCCCGCAACTGTTTCGTCTCGTTTCGCTCTTGATGTAATGGAAAGCGTTTTTGATAATAAGTAGATACTCATATCGAATCATGTTTGAACGAGACAAAAGAATTGCATCAATCGATTTTTATGATATATTTAAGATTGATATCCTATATTGTGAACGTTCAGTGGGCAGGATGGTAAGCGTCTCAAGATAATTGACTAACTCCGCTCTTTAGAGCGGAGATCAGAAGATCTTATAAAGATTGGGCTTTAGCCCTCCAATTAACATCATTCGATAAGATAGATAAACCATGAAATAAAAGGAATAATCTATGTCATACATCAGAATTTGGATTCACTGTGTTTGGGGCACCCAAAATAGAGTTGCATTTATAACGAAGGATAAAAAAAGGATAATAATTGATCACATCAAGGAAAATGCAAAAGAAAAAGGGATATATATTGATTTCATCAATGGTAGTAAAGAACATATTCATTGTATCATTTCATTGAATCAAGATCAAAACATATCAAAAGTAATGCAACTAATTAAAGGTGAATCATCTTTTTGGATTAATAAAAACAAAGTAACAATGAAGAAATTTGCATGGGCTGATGAATATTTTGCTGTATCCATTAGTGAATCAAATTTAAATAAAGTACGGGAATATATTAAAAACCAGGAGGAGCATCATCGAAAAAAAACATGGGAAGAAGAATTCAATGAGTTTATTGAGAAATATGGGTTTAAAAAAATGAAGGGCTAAAGCCCATCTTTTATTGTCCCTAATCTCCGCCCTAAAGGGCGGAGTTAGTCACCAAAAGGTCGGAGTTAATCATTTAGAGATATCCTGGTGTTCTGAAATAGTAATAATAATAAACATATTCCCTTTGGTTCCCAAACTCCTGAGACTGTGTGAAAACGATAAATATGTCTAACACATATTAAAGGGTAAAAGTCAAGCATAAAAAGTCCTCCTGTCCGATTTTTATATATTTTTTTAAAATCGGTAGTTGATGTTGACAATATTTTGAGTACCAGCATAAGCAAAGAACAGATTCGCTTTGAACATATCCCGATTCACATACGATTCAATTGGGATAATCTGACTCGGATTTCAAAAATTTGGTCTTGATTGCTGAATCAAATGCGTTGAATCAAATAATTTGAGATTTTCTATTCA
>Ga0114922_10001916_pt1 | contig 19691 bp, 17 predicted proteins | sample AartaG_FD_100975 | JGI IMG/M metagenome (GOLD analysis project Ga0114922, IMG submission 100975) | Deep subsurface microbial communities from Aarhus Bay to uncover new lineages of life (NeLLi) - Aarhus_00045 metaG | ecosystem: Environmental > Aquatic > Marine > Oceanic > Sediment | place...
CCTATCAACTCGATTTCTGGCGAGGTCAGTGCCAGGGCGAGCGCCATCGCGTCATCCGTGTCCTGGGCCGGGATGGTAAACGCATTGTCTATGTCCAGTATTACCTTGTGTCTCTCCACAGTTACACCTTCCTTGTAGCTGTTCCTGATAACCCGCTGTCCTTGCGACGACGATCCTGAGTTAGACCCGTTCAGGGCCAGGGTGAGACCAGCCGATCGACCAAAAGCTTCTCGACCCGCTCGACATCCACCGGACCCACCGAGACGCGCACCTGCGGGGTATCGGGACTGCAGTATACGACGGGTGCGCTGATGACCTTACACGACACTAGCCACACGGGTACAAATGCACACCAACATGGCGGAAAGCCTCCGGTATGACCAACACCCGAGGATTCTTGCCGACGTAGCGTTCAGCATGTGCCAGGGCATCCTCGAAGGTCTTGGTTGGAATACACCCCATGCCACGGGCGTAGCGTGGCTTGCGCGCACCAGGGATGAGCACTGCACTTGCCCGCTGGTGCGCGACCGCACCCATAGAGATCATCGAAAGGGGGTGAGCAGGGTGGAAAGTGTAGTTATACCGGTACTTGTGGATAGCATCAGGATCCCTCGCCAGTTCGTCCTCAAACTGAAAGATGTCCGCGAAGTCAATAGTCTCTTGGAGTTTCTCATAGGCGCGCTCGTAGGAAGGGAACCAAGACTCGTTGAACCAACCGTCACACACTGAAGGAGCGATGATCACACCGCCCTCGCGGAACACGCCGTAGCATCTCGCGAGCTGCGCGCCGATGGCCTGCAACATAAATATGGGATTGGAACCCATACCCGGCCCGTAGTGGAAGGTTCGAGGCAAGCCATACACTACTACATCAAATGGCTCAGTCACGTCGAGTTCCACGTTGGTGCGTTGGTCTGCCAGTGGCCAGCTTCCTTTCTGCACCTCGTCCACGGCACCAGCGTATACCCCGAGTACCTGGGCGTGAGTCCCCAGCACTGCGTCCATGGCGAAAAAACGCTTTCCTATCCCTCGCTCCATGGCCTTGCCAATAGAGTCAAATTGCCGGCGCATGTGGCTGTGAGTGGATGCTGGGAGAAAGTCGTCACGGTGCATGGTTTTGGGGCAGTGGTGACAACGGATGGAGCTCCACGTTGTCAGTCCGGTGACGGCCATTTTGTAGCCACCACTGTAACCGCCGTAGGGATTCCCCTGTACGTGACCGATAATGATGGGCAAATCAGCCTCAGCGACCAGGCGGTTGCAGGTGACGACGTTGCCCATCTCATCGGTGCCCAGGTCTAGAATGCCATTCGGGTCTTCCGCATCGTGCATCACCAGGCGGTCGGGCCAGAAAGCATCTACGATGTCCTTTCCCAAATACCAGTAGAGTTCTTCCAGGGTGTTCTTCCGGTGCAGTCCCATGGCGCATAGCAGGGTGATATCCTCTAATCCCACTCCAGCTTCCCGAAGGATTTCCACCATTAATGGAATACATACCCGACGGTGAGCTCGCAGGTGTGCACCGCCCTTCACCCGATCGGGAGTAGCGATGACCACCTTGTCGCCAGGCTTGGCCAGCTCTCGCAACGGTGGCATGCCCAGGGGATTCTCCAACGCCTGGCGTGTTGCTTCCCAAGGGTCCACTTCCGCTGGGTCTACGTATGTCTCGCCGTAGCGCACCACCGTGGCACTATCCGGCACCTGAACGGTCATCAACTCATCACCGTAGTCGAGCAAGACTTCTTGCATGATGGTTACTCCTTTTCATAGATGTTATGGATGTGTGAGATCATCTGACTCTTGAGGATCGTCCCCCTCTACGTTCAACAGGGTCTCGTAAACCTTTACCAGGGCGCTGGTATCCTCTGAACCCAACCCCCTGGCGCGAGCCAATTCATTTAGCACCTGCACCGTGCTAGCGAGGAGGGGCGGCGCATCACAGGCCTTAGCCATGGCGATGGCCAGCCCGTTGTCCTTGCACAGCAGGTCAATAGGGAAGATGGGCGTGAAGTCACGGGCGACGATCTTTGACCCCACTTCTTTGAAGAGGCCGCTAACCGTGGCTGCTTGGCTCTCGGCGATAGTCTCGAAGAGCACTTTAGGGGACAATCCGGCCTTGACAGAGATGGCCATCATCTCGGCAGTCATGGCGTTGATAGCCGAGAACATCAGAGCATTCAGCAGTTTGAGCGTATTGCCGGCGCCCAAAGGCCCGACATGGATAACCTTGCGGGCCAGCACCTCCAAAACAGGACGGCATCGGGTGACTACTGCCGAATCGCCCCCTACCGGTAGCACCCAGCGGCCAAGAGCACTGGGGCGTCCCAGGATGGGTGCGTCCAGGTAGTCTACACCGACCTCCTCCGCGCGGGCACCCATCCGGCGCGTAGTTGCCGGGTCCACCGTGCTCATATCAACGATGACCTGCCCTGATTGCGTCCCAGCCAGCAGGCCATGATCACCCGTGACTACAGCCTCAATCTGCGGTGGCCCAGGCAGGAGGAGAAGGATTATCTCCGTCTGCTCGGCCACGTTTTGAGGGTAATCTACCGGGACGGCTCCGAGTTCCCGTGCTCGCTGTAACGCGCGTGGATCGACGTCACACGCGACCACACGGTGACTGGCTTTCACCAGTGTCGAGGCGACCAGGATGCCCATCGTCCCAACTCCAACCAACCCAATTTCCATATCGGCCTCCCTAAGCTCAATGGCGCTAACTTTTCTACAGGAGTGCAGGCATGAGCCTGCTGCTTCACGACAGGCGGGCCGTCATGCGGGCTACCGCCCGCACTCCCAACCCGAGTGTGAGCACGATTGCGCTACCTCCACACCAAATGTTAGTGACATTGTCCTTAAGCTCACAAATGATTTTTAACCCGCTGGGGCCGGAGGTGATGCGTCATTTGATTTACGCAGGCAATGAGGGCCAAAACAGGCTGTTTTGAGCAATGTAGCCGCGCTTTCCATAGCGCGAGCCATTGCGCGGAATGGAATCCGCGCCTACGAGCCCATTTTCGGGCATTTTGACGCTCAAAATCTGCGCGATTCATACGACGCACGCCGAGGCTGGAAAATCATTTATGAAGCTTGCGACATGATGGCCGGTGGGGTAGTTGCTACAGCAGTCATTCCACCGATGCCTGCCAAGAAGCTACCCACTGCCGTGGGCAGTCCCCAGGCTTAGGTTGCGGTCTTGGCTGCATCCCCTATGGCGAAAGTGGCGTGCAGAGCGAACTCCAGGTTGAAACCTACACCCAATAGTCAACGAGAGGCGAGGCCAGACGGTCGGCCAGGAACCTCTCGAACCGCTCTTTGTCCACATCCACCGCTACGCTGACCTGCGGCTCTTTGTCTGACTTGTAGAGCCAAGGGAACTCGCCGGCCAGGAACTTGTCAACGTCTATGTGCATGTTCTGAAAGGTGCAGAATGAGCGATCAATTACCACTGCCAAGGTCAGCGGATCGTGCATGTGCGCGCCCACCAATTCTCGCTCCTTGACGCTCCACTCCAACCAGGGAAGACCGCCCTCATAGAGATGCTGGTGGAACGGCGTCCCCACAGCGCGAACACGTTCCAGATCCTCGCGGTATTGAAAGACCTGTCCTGTGACATTACCCGTGACAAACGTGAGGGGGATGCCTGACTTGAAAACGATGGCCGATGCTTCTGGATCATAGCCCGTGTTGAACTTGAGCACGTAGCGCCAGACGTCTGCAGGGCAGTCGGGCGTGCTCCAGCCCGCCGCCGAGGGGTCCACTCCTTCCGGCTTGAACGCCCCACCCATGTGTATGACCTCTTTGATCAGCCCAGCGATCTCGGGCTCGACCAGGAGCGCCAGGGCCAGGTTTGTGAATGAACCCTCTTTGACGATGATCACTTCGCCAGGGTACTTTTCGACCAACTCGATGATCAGTTCATGCGCTTTGAGCGGCGATGGCTGCAGCGAGGGCTCGATCGGGGGGGGCATGCCGGCCCAGTAGATGGCCCTGCGCCTCGCATCCTTGGTCTCTTTGTATTGGAAGTGAGGCTTGACGTGTTGGAGCAGGGGGTCCTCGCGCCCAGAAGCCACCGGGATGTCGCCCCGGCCGGCGAGCTCAAGCATGCGCAGGGTGTTCTCCGTGGATTGCCAGGTGCGACAATTCCCGGCGCAGGTCGTGATCCCTAGCAGCTCCATCTCCGGCGAGTTTAGGGCGAGAGCGATCGCCATCCCATCGTCCGTGTCGTTTGCCACGGTGAGGGCGTTGTCGACGTCCAAGATGATCTTGTGTCGCTGCATTTCAGTTCCTCAGAAGCCCGCTCTGGGAGCCCAGAGGCTCAAGGCAAGGGTGAGACCAGTCGCTCGACCATGAGTTCCTCGAAGCGCTCCACATCTACCGGTTCCATTGAGACGCGAACCTGTGGGCTATCGGGGCTTGTGTAGAGATAGGGGTACTCCCACGCCAGGAAGCGCTGGGCATCGAAGCGCATGGTCGCAAAGTGGCAGAAGGTGGGGTCGAACACAACGGCCAGTGTGAAGGGATCCCACATACAAGCGCCAGCGCGCCCCACCTGCTTCATAGACCACCACTCGACCCAGGGACGGGACGTGTATGCCAGGAAATCGTGGTAGGGTGTCCCAACGGCCGCGATTCGATCCACGTGCTCCGGACGCAGGAAGGTCTGCCCGCTGATGCCGGTCACGAAGGTGAAGGGGATGCCGGAGCGAATGACGATGACAGTGGCGTGCGGGTCAAACCCTGTGTTCATACGCAGTAGATCCCGCCACAGGTGACGGGGGATGACCGGCGGGCCGCCTTCCCAATCCATAGGACCCACGTGGCCACCCATATGGATGACCTGCTTCACCAAGGGCGCGATCTCTGGCTCGACCAACAACGCCAGAGCCAGGTTTGTCAGCGAGCCCTCCTTGACGATTGTTACCTCGCCGGGGTACTTTTTTACCATCTCGATGATGAACTCGTGCGCCTTCAGCGGGGAGGGGGAGATGGTCGGCTCCAGCAGGGGCGGCATGTCCTTGAACCACAGGTCGCGGTACTTCTCAGAGCGGTTCTCGAGGTAGTCCAGGCTGGCGCTCACGTCCTGCAGAAAGGGGTCCTCGCGGCCCTCGGCCACCGGGATATCGGCGCGCCCCGCCATCTCTAGGACGCGTAGCGTGTTGACCGAGGACTGATGGGTGCGGCAGTTGCCGCCGCAGGTGGTACAGCCCAGCAACTCGATCTCCGGCGAGGCCAACGCCAGGGCGATAGCGATCCCGTCGTCGCTGTCGCACACCGGCAGGCCAGTGCCCGTGTCTACGTCCAGTATGATCTTGTGCTTCTCCATTGCTAGTTCCTTGCAGCAGGCTACCCCGGCCGGGGAGCCGCGCTGCGTCTTGGTTGCCGCTGATGTGTGCGCTCAGGACAGAGGCGTGGTCCAGGCTTTGAGCAGCAGCTCGCGGACCCGTTCCACCCGTACCGGTCCCATTGAGACGCGCACCTGCGGACTATCGGGGCTGATGTAAAGGTAGGGATGCTCCCACGCCCGGAAACGCTCGGCGTCGAAGCGCATATCTACAAAGTAGCAGAAGCTGGGGTCGATCACCACGGCCAGGGTGAAGGGATCCCACATGGGGGCACCGGCCAGGTTTCGCACCGCCATGTTGAACTCGACCCACGGGTGCGATGTCTGAGCCAGGAAGGTGTAGTAGGGTGAACCTACCGCCTCAATGCGATCCACATCCTCGGGCGTCAACAGGACGTCCCGGCTGATGCCGGTCACGAACCTGAAGGGGATGCCGGATCGAATGACGATGACAGTGGCCTCCGGGTCAAACTCCGTGTTCATACGGATCGTATCCCACCACAGGTGGCCTGGCGTGTCTGGTGTTCCGGCCCTCTCCCAGTCTACAGGGCCAACGTGGCCGCCCATGTGGACGACTTCCTTCACCAAGGGGGCGATCTCCGGCTCCACCGATAGGGCCAGGGCGAGGTTGGTGAGCGAGCCCTCCTTGACGATCGTGACCTCGCCGGGGTACTTCTTGACAGTCTCGATGATGAACTCGTGGGCTTTGAGGGGCGATGGGGAGAGGGTTGGCTCCGCCAGGGGGGGCATGTCCTTCCAGAAGTCCTGGTACTTAACCGAGCGTCGCTCAAGGTACTGGAAGCTGGCGCTGACGTCCTGAAGGAAGGGGGTCTCCCGCCCCTCAGCCACCGGGATGTCACCCCGGCCTGCTATCTCCAGGATGCGTAGCGTGTTGACGGTGGACTCGCGTGTGCGGCAGTTGCCACCACAGGTCGTACATCCCAGCAGTTCGATCTCCGGCGAGGCCAACGCCATGGCGATAGCCAGCCCGTCGTCGATGTCCCGCACAGGCATACCATTGGCTGTGTCTACGTCTAGAATGACTTTGTGTTTCTCCATCTCACTCCCCTTATTCGTGTCTGGAGGCTAGCCCTTCCTGCGGGCAGCCCACATGTCCGCAATGTCCTGCGTCATCAGGCGCATATCACCGCCAATCTGCAGCGCATAGAGTGCTGTTTTGGCTGTATCCTCTACGGCGAAGGTCACGTGCAGAGCGAATTCCAGGCTGGGACCCACACATAGCGGACCGTGGTTCTGCAAAATCACGGCGAAACCTCCGCCCATCACGTCCAGGGCGCACTCACCCAGTTCGAGGGTCCCGGGCCGCTTGTACGGCGCGATAGGGATCTCTCCCCCGGTCATCACCTGGTTGACGATGATAGCCGGGATCGGTTTGTTGACGACCGACCACGCCGTCGCGTAAGGTGCGTGGCAGTGGACGGCGCCGTTGATTTCGGGCCGGGTGCGGTAGATGCAGGTGTGCATCGGAGTCTCACTGGATGGCCTATGATCACCCTCGACAACGTTCCCCTCCAGGTCTACGATGATGACGTCCTCCAGGCCGATCTTGGGATAGGTGAAACCACTTGGCTTGACCGCAACCAGATTGGTCTCCGGGTCTCGGGCGCTGACATTGCCGTCTGATAACCCAACCAGGCGGAAATTGTACAGGGCCATCCCTGCTTCGATGACTTGCTCGCGCAATTCCTTTAGCAACATGGTTCATATCTCCTTTTCTCTTTGTGCTTTCATTCTTGAGCGGAAAACGACTGGCTTGCCACCACGGCTGGCTAGCCGGGGTACTTTCCCAGGTACTCGCTAACGGAAAGCCAGCGCTGGTACGCTTCCTGATAGGCAGGAACCTCTTGCGGCTGAGGGTCCACCACATGATCAATGCAGACCATACCCTCCATACCTTCACGCAGGTCCCGATAGTGCCCCGCGCCCACGGCAGCGCAAATGGCGGTTCCCAGGCCGGTGGCCTCCTTTACTTTGTAGATGAAAACGGGCACATTCATCGTGTTCGCCAGTACCTGGTTGAAGAGTTGGCTCTTGGTCTGCCCGCCGCATACGTCTATGCGGTTCAGCTTCGTGCTGGCGATCTCGGCCAGTTGATCGGCGTTGGCGCGCACTCCGTAGGCCATCATCTCCAGCGCGGCACGCAAGAAGTGCCGCCGGTCGTAGTGATCCAGTATCCACGAAATGGGGAACACGAAGCCTCCCAGGTTGGACCTTCGAACACGGCCCGAGCGTCCCGACCCAATGAAGGCCATCACGCCGCCAGCCCCTGGAGGCGCCTGCGCTGCCTGTTCGTTTATGTAGTCGTAGGGATCCATGCCGAGTTCTTGGGCCCTCTCGCTCTCCGACTTTGCGAACGTGTCGCGCACCCAGCGATAGGGCATGCCGGTCATCCCGGCGTTGCTTTCCAGTGTCCAGCGGCCGGGCACGACGTGGCAATTGGTGGACACCCGCCGCTTCGGGTCGATCAACACACGGTCCAGGACCAGCATCAGTGGCGTCGAGGTGCCCGCCACCGCACCAATTTGGTTGGGCTCGGCGAGCCCCATCCCCAACAGGCCGATCTGGGTGTCACCACCTCCCGCCACAACAGCCGTGCCAGGCACCAGTCCCGTGTCCGCTGCAGCCTGCTGCGTCACGGAACCGATGCGCGTTCCGGCCGGGTACACTGGCGGAAGGATGTCGCTCCGCAGTCCGGCCAACTCCATCACCCTCTGTGACCAGTCTCGCTGTGCCAGGTCCAGCAACTGGGAGGAACTAGCCACCGATGGCTCGCTCGACGGAACACTGCTCAAGCGATACGCGATCCAGTCGCTGATCATCATTGCATTGGCGATACGCTCATAGACATCGGGTTGATGCTTTTTGAACCACAGCAGGCGAGACAGACCATAGATACCATGCGGTCTCAGCCCGGTGATGGAACGAATCTCATCGGCGTAGGGGCTGGTTTGCGCAGCCTCTGAGACCCCCCGAGCATCCACATTAGGCCCGGCGTAGATCTCCTTGCCCTGCGCATCAATGAACACCATGCCCTCGCGCTGGCTGGTGGTGCTGACGCCGACGATGTCCTCTGGCGCGATGTCCACCTTGGCAATCGCCGCCCTCGACAAGCGAGCCAGGATGCCCCAGAACTCCTCTGGGTCGAAAGCCTGGCCGTACTGCGGAGCATCTGGCGGAGTGGTGTATCCCCACTCCGCGTAGGCTGAGGCAACGAGGTGACCATCAAGATCGGTGATGACACAACGTCCAGCACCGGTGCCGGCGTCAAAGGCCAGAGCGTACTGTGTTTTCACAGCGACTCCCTACGGCTCAACTTCAGGATTGACGATCAAGGTAGGTGTCTTGCCGCTCATATAATCCACAATGTCCTGGAAGGCCATGCGAGAGTGGTTGGTGATAGCGTCCACCGTAGCCCCGCCGATGTGGGGAGTCATCACCACGTTGTCCAGTTCCAGATAGGGGCTTTCGGGAGGCACGGGTTCCGCACCGAAGACGTCGAAGGCACCACCCGCGATTCGCTTCTCCTTCAAAGCTTCCAGGATGGCATCTTCGTCAATGGTGGCCGCGCGAGCGGTGTTGATGAAGTAGGCCGTTGGCTTCATCAGGGCGATCTTCTCCGCGCTGACAAGCCCCCTCGTCTCCTCCGTGACCGGCAGATGGATGGAGACGAAATCAGACTCACGCATCAGGGTATCCAGGTCGACCAAATCAGCGTTCACGCTGGCTGCGACCTCTTGCGAGACGTAGGGATCGCAGGCCAGGATGCGCATGTCGAAGCACCTCAGCCGCTTGGCGACCTCGCGTCCCACTGCGCCCAGACCCACTATACCCACCGTGCGGTCGGTCAGTTCGACGCCAGCCAGCGTGAAGTACAAGGAGCGGTCCCACTTGTTCTCCCGAATCGCTCGTTCGCCCGCGTTCATGTGCCGGGCCACGTTGATCATGAGGGCAATCGTGAGTTCCGCCACAGCGACAGCGTTGCGGCCCGGCGTGCGGGTCACGATGACGCCCTGCTCCGTCGCGGCAGCGATGTCCACATTGCTGGGCGTGCCACGACAGACGCAAATCATCTTCAGATCCTGGAGACCCTCCAGCACGTCGGCAGTGACCCGGTCTACTTCTGTAACGAGAATGTTGACCTGGTCCTCGGCCAGCCGTTGACGTAACTCGGCGCCTCGCCAGAACTTGAAAGTGTCGGCCCAGCTTTCGTATTGAACGGTGGCCCGCTGGTGCAGCTTCTCCAGGTAGGTGTCGTCGAAGGGGGTGGTAATCAGGATATTCATACTGTAGCTCCTTCTCGCTGTGCTCACGGGATGAGCAGGGTCTTGATTGAGGTGTGGCCTGGCCGATCCTTAGCTCCCAGCGCTTCTTCAATCTCGCTCAGCGGGTACACATCCGTGATCATCCGTTTGGCATTGATGAGTCCACGCTCCAGGTACTGAATGACCAACGGGTAGGTCCAGGGGCTGAGGTGACCGCCCACGATCTCTAACTCCTTGAACTCGCTCACCTGATTAAAGTCCAGCGTAGCGTGGCTGCGATAAACACCGTAGACCATCAGTCGCCCACGTTTGCGCAACACCTGGAATGCCGTCTCAAGTGAGGCCGGACTGCCGGAGGCTTCCAGGTAGATGTCGCAGCCGCGCCCATCTGTCAGCGCCTTGATCTCGGCGTCCACCTCAGTCGTCTGGGGACTGAAGGCGTGGTCAGCGCCCAGTTCCAGTGCGATTTGGCACAGGTTCTCGTCGAGGTCGAGGCCGATCAAGCGGTGTGGGTTCCTCAGTTTGGCAACCTGGAGCATACCCATGCCGATGCTACCCAGCCCGCCCACCACTACCGTGTCCTCTGGGCCAATGTTGGCTCTCTCAACACCGTGCGCCGAGCAAGCAAGCGGCTCGATGAGGGCGGCTTCCTCGGCTGAGATACTGCGGGGTATCTTCCAAACCAATGCTCCAGCGGGAAACTTCATGTACTCAGCCCAGGATCCGCCGACCCAGCCCGCGCGCGTGGTGCACAGGTGATACAGGCCGCGCACGCAATAGAAACACGTCCGGCATGGGATCAGAATCTCGGCCGTGGCCAGGTCGCCGAGCTCAAGGCCGGTTGCCTCGGCCGCGCCTTCGCCCAACTCGACTACCGTACCCGCGAACTCGTGGCCGGGGATGTGCGGCGCACGCTTTCCACCCCTCCCGGCCGCACGCGCACGCGCAGTCCACGGGTCGCCACCCTTGTAGATGGACCGCTCCGAAGCGCAGATGCCGGTGGCGTCTATCTTGATCAGCACATCTCCTGGGCCGACCACTGGCTTGTCGAATTCTTCATAACGCCAGTCCAGCACATCATATGCCATAACTGCATGCATTTTCTCCACGACTTTACGCCTCCTGTTTTGGCTCTACAAGTAGTTGGTGTATGGCTTCTTCGCAATGACCTCAATGCCCATCCAGTGAGCGAACTCGATCATCGCCTCCGCCACACTACCGCGCACGATGGCATAGTGATGCTCAACGCCGTGTCGCACCACGGCATCCAGCAGTTCGACGGGCGTGACGGGTATGCCCGCCAGAGCCAGGTTACCGAACCAACCCCGTACGCCCGTGTGCGCGCGGTCAGGTCCCTCGATGATGTCAGCGGAGACAATGAGGGCCTTATTACCGTCATCGGTCAGGCGCAGGATAGTGGCGGGCTGTGGCTGGAATCTCATATCCACAGCGACACCGGGCATAGGGCGAGGCTCTGCCCCGGGGGGAAGATACGTGGGATAAGTGATCAGCCGAAAGCCTTCGACGTCGGCGTAGCTTGGCAGACCCACGCCGCAGTGCCACCAGACGACTGCGTTCTCCGCCTGGTCGATCTCCACCAGGTCCATGAGCATCGCTTGATCGTCGGCAGCGTGGTTGAGGGCCAGCATGCCGATCGCCCCCAGCAGGTCACCCTCGCAACTGACGACGACTCCGGTGTCGTTCAGCCAACCGAAGGCGAGGCAGGGGAAAATGCCCATCTCCTTCTGGAAGGCGGGCCAACAGCTCACGGCCAGCGCATCGTAGCCGCCTTGGGATAATGTATCCTGCAAGGCCAGAATAGAGCGTGCTGTGGCGTCCACCGTTTCGGGCGGTGTGGTGGAGGATTTCGCCCTTCCGGTTATCTCCTCCACAAGGGCTTCTACCGGCTGCGAAGCGTAACCCTTGGCCCGGTCGAACACGTCCTGAATCTCAATTTCCTCGATCTGGATGCCAAGCGTGCGCTCGACGCGTTCCTTGTGATAAGACAGGTTTACGAATCCGGGCGCGATGCCTCCAACCAACGCAACCTTGGCTCCCTTCACGCCTTTGAGTGCGGCCAGGGCCCGCACTGTGACTTCGAAGCGAGCCAGGAAGAGTGGATCGTCCACGTGACCGTAGAGCCACTTGACGGGGATACTCCTGTCACGTAGATAGGAGCCAATCACACTGGTGAAGAGATTGAAAACTGTCAACGAGTTCAACGGGAGTGGTCCCTCCCGCCTGGGTTCCGGGATGGCCCACATCGCCAGACGGGCATCAATCTCCGTGAAAGGAATGATGGCTTCGCCGTCGGACACAAAAGACCGACATTGCATCAGGACGAGATCAACTTCTGCTTGAGCAAAGGCCGCGGCGGCCTCCTGGGTTGCCTGGCGACTTGACACGTCCTCCGAGTAGGAAATCAAATCGAAAGGTAGCCGTTTAGAAAGCTCTCGCAGGCGTGGAAGTGGATCCGGCGCAAGGCCCGTGCGATCACGGGTTCCGACCCAACCAATCTTGATCCTAGACATGTGTCCTCCTTAAACCAGCACAGACCCCAAGCACGAGTGGGGATAGGCGAAGAACCTTATCTGAACTATTATACACTATCATGGCCAATTGGTCAATTTTTGTTAACTATGCTATACAGAACTTGACAAAGAGTCGATCTTGTGATATTATAACACCAGAAAGTTCGGTCGGTGTATGTGACCTTACACGGCAGTGGCGAGCTTTCAGGGTCTTTCCTGCTCAGTCTCGATGCTCAGTGGTTGAGTAGGTTCGGTCTCCGACGATATGAATTCATCCATGAGTATGCAACGTCTCTTGTTAGGGCTGCAAAGTGATGAGAGCCTGCGCTGGACACCACGTACAGGCATTGTCGCCTTCATCTGGCTCTCCCCCGTGTGCCATCTGCTTGTACGGCGCGCATACGCACACGGGCATACACATACTGGAAAGAGGTGATGGGCTCGAGTAGATATCGGCTGTATCCCAATGTCCTTGCAGTCTCGCAAGCCGGGACTGCGCGAAACGAGAATGCAGAAAGTACAATGCGATCAGGGACCTGATCGCGAATCAAGATTAAGAAAAGGAGAAAAAAATGAAAAGCCTACGCAAGCGGTTGCCGTTCGTGTTGGCTGTTGTGCTCTTGTTGGCTCCCGTGGCGTGTGGCGGCCCCGAGGAGGCCACCCCCGCGGAAGGCGCCGATTTAGAGGCCAAACTGAACACAGCTATTCTGGGCTCGCTGGACGAACAGTGGGAGCTCATCCTGGAATTGGGAAGGGAAGAGGGTGAGGTCAACTTTGAGACGTGGTGCGGCAACGAGCAAATCAACGAATGGCTCGATACTTTCGTCGCTACGCAAATGAAGGAGAAGTATGGCATCACAGTCAACCGTATCTGCAGTGCTGGCGCCCTTATCGACCGGCTGCTGGCGGAACGTGAGGAGGACGTCTTAGACGCCAACGACGTCTCCTGGACAAATGGCTGGACGTCGCAGCAGTGTATCTCGCAAGACCTGTTTTACGGCCCCCTTGCCTACCGCATGCCCAACTTCCTTAAGTACTACAACGTCAATGATCCTCAGTTGGTCGTTGACTTTGGTTTCCCCAGCAAGGGCTATGAGACGCCCTACACCCGCACCGAGTTCACAATGTTCTACGACTCGGCCAAGGTTGATCCTGTCCCCAGGAACCTGGAGGAGTTCACGCAGTGGATTAAGGACCATCCCGGTCGCTTTACCTACCCCAACCCATCGGTAGACTTTACGGGCGACGCCTTCATGAAAACAGTCTTCTACCACACCAACGCCACGGGCAGTCATGCAGCCTTCGTGATAGGGTTCGACGAGGAGTTGCTGGAAAGCTCCTGGGGCTCAACGTGGGACTGGTTCAACGAGATCAAGCCCTATCTGTGGCGCGAGGGCGAGACCTATCCCGAGACCAAAGGACAGCTCGAGGTAATGTACCAGAATGGTGAGGTCGACTGGACCATGGCCTATGGCCCTGCTCGTGGGAGTCTGATGATTGCCGAGGGCACAGCTCCCGAGACGACCCGTGGCCTGATACTCGAAGATGGCGTGGTCGCCAACGCGAACTTCCTGGCCATCTACTTTAACGCCCCCCACAAGGCGGCGTCCATGGTGTTCCTGAACTTTATGATGTCCCCCGAGGCGCAACTCAGTTTCTACGATCCCGAGAACTGGGGTGACTTGCCCACCTTGGATCCCGACAAACTGTCCCCTGAGATGAGGGCCGAGTTCGAGGCCGTCGATCGTGGAGCAGCAACCCCTTCGCTCGAAGAACTGCTGCCGAACGCACTCCCCGAGATAAACTCGGCGTACGCCGAGCCCTTACAGCAGGGCTGGGTCGACCACGTGCTCCAGGCAGACTAGTAGGCTGTGTCGGTCGATGCGGCTGAGTTCCTGCAGCCGCATCGACCCACTTGAGAGCACTCCCGGCACTCCCGCTGCCATAGAGATGTGCTCCCTGGGAGAGCTCTTCTTTGATGCGCGATGCGCAGAAAGGATGGAGTAGAGAGTATGAGCATCAAAGGCCCAAGGTGGCGGAGGCGTATCAATCTCATCAAACGGAAGCTGTATATCCCGCTCATGTTGACGCCGGTCCTCGTAGTGGTGATCGGACTCTTTGGCGGCGGCATTGTCAACGCTGTCATTGAGGGGTTTGGCTACGTACCAGCGCTACAGATGTACGACTTCACGCTCGAGCACTACGTCTCTGCGCTTACCCGTGATGACTTCTGGCCCTCATTGCTGTTTGGCCTAAAGATCGCAATCGTACCCAACTTGATCAGTCTTGCTATCAGCCTGTTCATTGCTATGCAACTGATCAGACGCTTCAGGGGTAGGGGCGCCCTGAAGTTTATCTTTCGCATGCCGCTTCAAATACCCGGTCTGGTCACGACGTTTATGATGTTGGTTCTGATGACCGATGGAGGTTTGCTAGCTCGTGCTGGCTACCACTTGGGCTTGGTCGAGGTCCCCTCCGATTTCCCACACCTCTTGTACGATGTGAATGGGATTGGGATCATTGTCGCGTTCGCCTGGGGACAGGTAGCGTTTGTCTCGTTGGTGCTGTATTCCTTTCTGCTCGGGTTGGACACGAACTATGAGGAGGCGGCTCGCACGCTGGGTGCGAATGATTGGAACGTCTTTCGTTACGTTTGGCTGCCTCTGATGATGCCCGCGATTCTGATGGTGACCCTGCTGAATTTCGCTTTCTCCTTCGGTGGCTATGCCACGCCCCGGATTCTGGGCCCGAGCTACCCCACCACCCTGCCCGTGCTGGCTTATCATATTTTCACCAACCCGGACATCAGGCAGCGGCCTCGTGCTATGGCGATGTCGGTCGTCATTTCCCTGATCTGCGGGCTGATACTGCTGGCTTACACCTACGTCATGCGCCGAATGCAATACACTCAAGTCAAGAGCCGGAGGTAGAGACTGCATGCAGAATTTACTTGGCCTCTTTCATATAAGACGTATGTTGCGCCTGATCGCTCGTCTGACCTTGTGGGGCATTGCCTTGCTGTTGGTTCTGCCCCTGGTACCCGTCTTGCTGTGGTCCCTCACGCAAAGCTGGTTCTGGCCTGACCTCTTGCCCACCTGGGGTCTGCGAAGCTGGGAATACGTCATTGCACCGTGGTCTCAAGTGGGCAGCACCATCTGGACTACTCTCTTGTTGGCCCTTTTGACCACGGCGCTGACGGTGATCATCTCGTTGCCCGCTGCCAAGGTCCTTGGACAACGCGACTTTCGCGGCAAGACGCTGTTAGAGATACTGCTGCTAGCGCCCTACCTCGTCTCGGCCACTGCGGTAGCGATGGGGCTATATACATCATTCATCCGCCTGGGTCTGAATAACACGGTTCAGGGGGTGATGCTCTCGATGCTCATCCCCACCACTCCAATGATGGTGCGCATGCTGACGTCGGTTTTTGAGGCCTTCAATCCTGAATTTGAGGAGCAGGCCCGGGCGCTGGGAGCCAGCCCACTGCGCGTGACATTGCACGTCACCATTCCGATGATCATGCCGGGCGTCGTGGCCGGTTCGCTCTTTACCTTTCTGGGGGCCATCAACGCCTTCTTCTACCCCTATCTCATTGGAGGCGGCAAGGTGAAGGTGCTGTCGGTGTTGTTGTACCAGTTCATGGGCCAGGGTGGATATGACCTTCCCATCACGGCGACTATATCGCTGATTCTGGCCGTACCAGGCTTCCTGTTCCTGATCTTTAGCGACCGGCTGATCAAGGAAGAGTATTTCGCTCTCGGATTTGGCGGCGGGTAACAGCACCGGACCGAGCGATCAACATTATCATTATAGGAGGATGATTTCATGATCACTGTTGGGCTTCGCAATCTCACAAAGACGTTTTCAGGGGGCTCTGTGGTGGCGGTGGATAGCGTCACCCTGGATATCCCGGCCGGCGATCTGGTGGCCCTACTTGGTCCCTCGGGCTGCGGCAAGACAACCACCCTGAAGATGATTGCCGGGCTCATTGAGCCCGACGAGGGTGACGTTCTCTTCGGCGGCGAGTCGGTGCTGGACATCCCGGTGGAGAAGCGCAACGTAGGGATGGTCTTTCAGCGCTACGTTCTCTTCCCTCACATGAGTATCTTCGACAACATAGCCTTTGGGCTAAAGATGCGCAAAGTGCCCAAGAATGAGATGCGAAAGCGCGTGCTGGAGGTTCTGGAGCTTGTACATCTCGAAGGCTTTGAAAAGCGACACCCCGCTCAACTATCGGGCGGTGAGATGCAGCGCGTAGCCATCGCGCGCGCTGTGGTCGCTAACCCTAGCCTCTTGCTGTTGGACGAGCCACTGGCCAACCTGGACGCCAAGTTGCGTCTGGAGATGCGCCAGTTTATCCGCTCGCTTCAGCGAAGGCTGGAGATTACCAGTATGTTCGTGACCCACGACCAGTCTGAGGCAGCGGTGCTGTCCGACAGAGTAGCAGTCATGTTCGACGGGCAGATTCACCAGTTTGGGGAAGCAAGGGAACTCTTTCAGCATCCTCTCTCGATCACAGTGGCGGACTTTATGGGCTCGACCAACTTTATCAAGGCTACTGTCAAGTCGAAAGAAGCTGATTACTGCGTCGTCGAGAGCTGTGTGGGAGAATCCAAGATCAACCATCCTGGTGATGTGAGTGTGGAGCAAGAAGTGCTCTTCACTGTTCGCCCGGAGCACATCGAGATTGATTATTGCCAAGTCCGCGAACCGGGCGGCCCGAACACCTACCGGGTCAAAGTATCCGATGTCATCTATGAGGGCGAGCTGGTCAAGTACTTTGTCGAGTGCCGTGGCCAGGAACTGCAAGTGCACGACCGCTCAACGCGATTCCTGACCGACGAACGGGAGCTTTCGGTGTACTTTGACCCCGACAGGATGTGGATTATACCCGAGGACACGCGCATCGCGAGCTAGCGTGATACGCCAAGTGCCGGCCACGGAGTATCATCCACGTCCAGATAACCGGTGGGAGGCCAAGTGTGACACTCTTTTTTCCCCTTGAACGATTAACTTTGTAAGCGTTTCAGGGGGTAGATCAGAAACCCGGTTTTTGGCGCTCCAAGCAAAGTGGCGCTGGCTGCAGGTGCTTTTCAGGGGCCAAAGTGGTTCCTCTTGCAGGAAAAACCGGGTTTTTTTGTCCCCGGTGAACGGTTACTCGAATTCGCAGAGTTGACGATGTCATGAATGTTGCCAGTCACCGACCGGAGATAAATCAAAACTGAAAACCGCAAACCCAGGGGACGCAGGCGAACTGCTCGCCAGCGCGATTGTCGATTTGATGCGCAAGACCGGGATGCCCAATGGACTGAGTGCAGTAGGTTTTGGGCCAGACGACGTAGATCAACTGGTTGCTGGTACGCTGCCTCAGCATCGTGTTACAAAATTATCGCCACGCCCGGCCAGCGCCGAGGACCTCAAGCAGCTCTTCCTGGGCTCGTTCACGTGCTGGTAGCATTTGGGGAAACGGCGCGAGTATCTCGGAGTGACGGACGACGAGGGGGCGATGCGCAGACTCAGTAGCGACATCCGCCCCATAGCCCCAAGGTATGTTGGGCCGCCACGTAGGGTATCCAGTTCCCCTTGGCTGATCTCTACACCGACCTGGAGGATGTCGGGCTGATCACCTATGAGGTGGCTTGGATGACGGATCAGGAGTACAAGAGCGATTTGAAACGATGCCCACTTTCGCGCTGAGCACACTCGTAGCGAAGCCATGGTACCGCTGGGTGGTCTTCGCCGTTGCCAACCTGGCTTTTACTTTTGGGGTTATGTTTGTCGCTCTGGGCATCATCGTGCCAGACATCATGCGGGACTTTTCCATTGAAGCGCGGCAGATCGGCCTGTTGATCTCTGTCTACTCATTCGTGTATGCGCTGATGCAGATACCGGGGGGAGTGCTGGCCGATCGGGTGGGCCCGCGCCGTGTGATGTCGTTCTTCCTGGCCGTGGGAGCCAGCGGTATGATTCTCTTCGGCCAGGCACCGACCTTTGGCATCGGCCTGGCAGCGCGTGTGCTCGTTGCCTTGGGCGTGTCGGTCTTGTATGTAAACAAGGTCAAGGTGCTGCGAGGGTGGTTCGGCGCAGACGAGTTTGCCACAGCGATGGGCCTCGGGTCTTCTATGGGCTCCGTGAGCCGCCTGCTGGCGGGCCCGCTTCTGGCTGTATTGGTGGTCCGGTTTGGCTGGCGGACGACTTACAGCATGGTGGGACTTTTCAACCTGGTCTTCGCCGTGGCTTGCTGGGTATTCATTCGCGGTCGGAATCCGGCCCTGGCCGACGAGCCGGAGGAGGTGGCACAGGCTTCTTCCACACCGAGCATCCCGCAAGCGATCAAGATGTGCCTGGGAAACTGGCAATTCCTGGCCCTCTTTCTCGTGGCTTTGCTTTCCTACGGTGGTATAATGAGCGGCTTCGGCGCCTGGGGTATACCCTTTTTGATGCAAGGCTATGGGATGAGCAAAGTCAATGCCTCCCTGTTGATGACGGGCACGGGTGTCTTCTCGCTGATTAGCGGGCCGATGTGGGGACACATATCCGACAAGCGCCTGCGCGCTCGCAAGCCAGTGTTACTGATAGGTCTGTTCGGAGCAGTGCTGGGCATTCTGCCGCTGGCCACCGTGGCGGACAAGTTGACCATTCCACTTATTGCTGCTATCCTGGTTCTCAGGAGTTCATTAGCCAGCGCCATGCTGCTGAGCTACACGATGGCCAACGAATTGGTGCCTGCGTCCATTGTTGGAGTAGCGACGGCATGTCTCAACATGGGACCCTACATTGGGCGGAGCATCTACCAGGCCCTGTCCGGGTTCATCATGGGGAGCCCCGCCAGCTACGCGGCCGACGGGACACCCATCTACACCGTGGGAGCTTACCAGTCAGTGTTTGTACCGGGTCTGATCGCCGGGGTTATGGCCATCCTCATTACACTGCTGGTGAAAGAGACGATGAAAACTGGGGACAAATCGAGGCCGATTGCAGAGGAATGATAGATGGAGACGCTTTGGAAGTTGGCGCCCGATTAGCGAGAGGTGGAGAATATGGGTTACGGCTACAACGGCAAAGTTTTGCGTGTTAATTTGTCCGATGGGACAGTTCTAACCGAAGAACGCGACGATATTTTCCACCGTCGTTACCTCGGTGGACGTGGTTTTGTCGCCCATACCTTGCTCAAGGAGATGGCGCCGAAAACGGATCCTTTGGGGCCCGATAACGTCCTGGTTTTCAGCACCGGGGTGATGACGGGCGCGCCTATCGGTGGCAGCGGGCGGCATAGTGTGGGAGCGAAATCGCCTCTCACCAGCGCGTACGCGGATTCAGAGGTAGGTGGCTACTGGGGGGCGGAACTCAAGCAGGCGGGCTTTGATGCTATCATTATCCAGGGTGCCTCAGGTCACCCGGTCTGTCTATGGGTCCACGACGGCACAGCGGAGTTGCGCGACGCCACGGCGCTGTGGGGCAAGACGACCGCTGAGGTTCAGCAGCTTATCCGCGATGAGTTGGGTGATCAGCGTGTGCGCGTGGCGCAGGCTGGCC
>Ga0114922_10001917_pt1 | contig 19690 bp, 14 predicted proteins | sample AartaG_FD_100975 | JGI IMG/M metagenome (GOLD analysis project Ga0114922, IMG submission 100975) | Deep subsurface microbial communities from Aarhus Bay to uncover new lineages of life (NeLLi) - Aarhus_00045 metaG | ecosystem: Environmental > Aquatic > Marine > Oceanic > Sediment | place...
CCGCTTTTCAAGCGCTGGCTTGTTCGCATGCGCGCAATCCGCTGGGAATCGATACGACATCGCCCCTAATAAGGGGACACCACACCTATTTCCGCCGGTTTTTCAGCTTTCTTCCCGGTTTCCTCTTGCGGATATCACGCCCAAGAAGCCTCTCGATCCTTGCGATGAACCCATCATCTCCCAGCGGTCGGCCGGTTCGCTCGTGCATCCGGAGTCTTTCGGCGTCATGCTCCGCCAGATCTTCGCTCAAAAACTGGCTCCAATCTCCAACCATCTCCAGCAACGGCTCGACCTTGACAAGTGCGTCGTCGCGCGCCGCCATGTGAGCCGCTGCGCTGCTCCACCGATACTCCCAGGGCTTCTCAGCAAGACCCGCTCGCACAGGATTCCGCTCGATGTATCGCGCCGCCGCAAGAAGGTGCCTCTCGTCCATCACGAACGACGCGAACCGTCCCTGCCACAGGTGACCGCGCCATCCCTCCCGAGCGTTCACACGCCGCGTGTAGCGAAGGTGCGCCTTGCCTATCGCCAGACGAAGACCATCCTCCGATTCCGGCACGCACACCAAGTGCACATGGTTTGGCATCAGGCAGTATGCCCAGACCTGCACGCCGTGACGCGTACACCACTGCGACATCAGCTCTATGTACGCCGTGTAATCCTCGTCCTGAAAGAATGTCTGCTGCCTACGGTTGCCCCGCTGCGTAACGTGATGCGGATATCCCGGCGCAACCACACGCGCTATACGTGCCATGCTCGAACTGTATCATCATCACAGCCTCAAATCAAGGAAATAGGTGTGGTGTCCCCCTATTTATCAAAGGAGTCTAAAGTGGGATTTAAGCATATTAGGAGAAAAGGAGGTGGCTAGTAAATAAAAGAAGATTGATAAGAGTCAAGATAATCAATACAAATGAGTGTATTAATTATCGTTAAGCAGTACAGAAGGGAAATATATTTTGAAATTTAACTAGTAGAAAGGAGATTGCGTTATGAGTAAGTCAAAAGGTTTTACATTAATCGAGTTGCTGGTGGTGATCGCCATCATCGGCATCCTGGCGGCGATTCTGCTGCCGGCCCTGGCCCGGGCACGCGAGGCCGCCCGACGCGCAAGCTGCGCCAACAACCTCAAGCAATGGGGACTCATCCACAAGATGTACGCGAACGAATCCAACGGCGGGAAATTCGTTGTCATGACGAACTCCTACGGCGCTGCAGGCGCTCCTAAGTTCACGGCACTCTATCCCGAGTACTTGACCGACACCAAAATCATGCTGTGTCCGTCGGATCCGGATGCGGGTCGTGCCGATGGTATCAGCGAGGTCATCGAAGCCGTGCAGAATGGCACCGCTCCGCTCATTTCCTCGATCAACAACCTAACCAATGTTGACGACACGAATTTGCAGGCCCGGTTGGAGATGTACGTGGCATTCTGCTACTCCTACGTCTATCTGCCGTGGGTGTGCCGAAGCGACGGTGAGCAGATGGCCATTAACGATTACGTCTATTCTACCGGCAGCTCGGAATGCCTTGACCGATGCGGCCCCTACTGGGAGCAGGACATTGAAAGCAACGGCGGACAGGACTGGATCTGGGAAAACTGGATCGAGCCCTACCTCACCGATATCCCGCCCGAGGCCATGAACGTGCTTATGGTCGGAAACGATGGTCAAGAGGGCGGAACGGTCTATCGCCTGCGTGAGGGCATCGAGCGGTTCTTAATTACCGACATCAACAACCCGGCTGGCAGTGCCCAGGGCCAGAGTACCATTCCCATTATGTTTGACATCATCATGACGCCTCAGGCCAAAGACTTTGCTTTCTTCAACACCAATGCGTCCGGCGGTTTCAACCACACCCCGGGTGGATGTAACGTCCTCTATATGGACGGCCACGTGGAGTTCATCAGGTACCCGGGCGAGTTCCCCGTCACGTTCTACCACTCGTTCCGTCCCCTGGCCGGTGCGCAGAGCGCGGCAACTCCGGGTGACTTCAACAATGCCGCACCGATAGACGACGGTGGTGCTTTGATTTACTAGCCTAATCCAGGCTGCCCCCCGGCTGTGCCGGGGAGGCAGCCACTTATAAGAATAAGGGTATAAAATAGGGTATAAAATAGGTAAAATAGGGGACAGTCACCTATTTTCACCCCTGTTTTTCGCCCCTATTCCCCTCTTCTTCTCCCTTTACTCGGTCCTCCCCGCCGGCAGAGCTCGAACGCGCCGCTCCTTCCCCTCGTGATATTATACACCAAATCCGGCCAGATTATTCAACTTTCTTGTCGCTCATTCGCGAGAGGAATCATTTATTCAGTTATGCGCACCGATGTCTTCTGCTGAGGACAGACAGGAATGTCTGCCCCACCTATATGAATGCCGGAGACGCCCCACCGGGGGAACTCGGGTGGCTGTGCCCGCAAAGCGCAGCTTATCAAGCCGTTGTAGGGCGTGCAGTCCGAAGGATTGCCCGCCGCATAGTACCACCTGTTCATCAGCCCCCTCCGGGCACACCAACGGCGGCTGGCAATTCGCCAATGCGAACGTGCCAGCCCTACAATTGCATGACGCTAAACACGTAGGCCACGCCGGGGCGTCTCTACGTCGCGTCGGGATAGGTGAGACCATTTCCCGCTCTGGTCGGGTCAACATAGCCTACCTTTGCACGTTCCTCGTCTCCGTCGTGTAATTTCCGCACCATCATGTTATTATTGTAGGAAAGGCCGGACGTGGCCGGTTGCAATGAAGCAAGGATAAGGCCCTGAAATACAGAAAATGAGCCGGAACAAACGGGTTTTCCTGATAGTGATAGACGGGTTCGGGTGCGGTGCGCTGCCGGATGCCGACGAATACGGTGATGCAGGAGCCAACACGGTGGCAAACCTGGCGGCAGCCGTTGGCGGCATCAACGTGCCCACTCTCCAAAGCTTGGGACTCGGCAACATCATCGAGATTACAGGCTGCCCGCCCGCGAAACACCCTGAGGCGAGTTTCGGAAAAATGGCGGAGCAGGCTCCGGCAAAAGATACCATGACCGGTTACTGGGAGATGATGGGACTGCGGGTGACAATTCCGCCCCGGACGTTTCACACCGGTTTCCCGCCGGAGCTTATTGCCGAGTTCGAGAGACGGTGCGGAAAGAAGGTGATCGGAAACAAACCGGCTTCCGGCACCGAGATCATCGAGGAGCTGGGATCGCGTCAGCTCGAGACCGGCGAACTCATCGTATACACCTCGGCGGATAGCGTCTTCCAGGTGGCGGCACATACCGACAAGATTCCGCTGGATGAACTTTACCGCTGCTGCCGCATAGCAAGAGAGATGCTCGCGGGAGATTGGGCTGTCGGCAGAGTGATAGCCAGACCTTTTACCGGCGAACCGGGCCGGTTCACCCGTACCGCCGACCGAAAAGATCTCGCCTTGGCGCCGCCCGGCCGTACTGTTGTTGATATGGTGGCGGAACGGGCAATGGAGGTGATCAGCGTCGGAAAGGTCAGCAATATCCTCGCCGATAGAGGCTTCACCGACACTATCCATACGGCATCCGACAAAGACGGGATCGCCGAGACCCGCAGACTCTTCGCAGAGGAGTTTGCCGGGCTCGTACTGGTGAACCTGGTGGACCTGGACATGGTATACGGACACAGGAACAACTGCGCCGGTTATGCTGAGGCGCTTGAGCAGCTGGACAGCAACATGTCGAAAACCCTTGCAGAAGCGCGCTCTAATGATATAATTATGCTCACTGCGGATCATGGCTGCGATCCGACGCATCCAGGCACCGACCACACGCGTGAGTACGTGCCGCTGCTTGTGCTTGGCAATCCGCTTAAGGTCGGTGTTAATCTGGGTACCAGGGAGAGCTTCGCGGATGTAGGAGCGACGATTGCGGAGTATCTCAAATTGGAACAGCCGGAAGCCGGTACAAGCTTCCTTGGAGCGCTGCTGAAACAGTGCTCGACGGTTAATAGGGATGGATAACCCGAATCCGACGACCATAGCTATAGACGGCCCAGCCGGTGCCGGAAAGAGCACCGTTGCGAGACTTGTCGCGCGGAAACTCGCCTATACCTATCTCGATACCGGCGCTATGTACCGCGCGATGACGTGGCAGGCGATACACGAAAAGGTGAATCTTGACGATGAGGAGGCGCTCACGCAACTGGCGCAGCGCGTGCGCGTTGAGCTTGTACCGGACGAACACGGCACCCGCGTGTTTGTGGGCGGACGAGAGGTCACAGACGAAATAAGGTCGCCGGAAGTGACAGACAAGATTCACCTCATTGACAAGGTGCCCGGCGTGAGGCAGGTCATGGTTCAGATTCAGCGTGACTTTGGGCGCGCTGGAAGAATCGTGGCCGAGGGACGCGATATGGGTACCGTGGTGTTCCCGGATGCGGCCTGCAAGGTATATCTTGACGCCGGCGTCGACGAACGCGCTCGAAGACGCTTGCACGACATGGAGCAACGCGGCGTGGATGCGAGACTCGACGATGTGAAGAGGGATATAATGGCGCGCGACGAAAAAACCCTGCAACGCAAGATCGCACCCTTGCGACAAGCTGAGGATGCCGTCCGACTGGACACTACCAACCTCTCAACGGATGAGGTTGTGAACAGAATATGCGCGATAGCCGAATCGAGGCAGCGCGAAAGTTCGATTTAGTGGGGAGACGGATTGCTCCGCGTTGGGCGGGGCGTGTTTCGCCCCTGAACCGTTTGGGAGAAAACCTTGAAGAAGCGATGGAAGATAGTACCCGTTGACCAAAACGCGGTTGCCGCCATGGAATCCGCGACAGGCCTGTCGCCGGCAGCGTGTCGAGTGCTTGTCGCACGCGGGATCAATACCGCAGAAGAAGCACAAGCGTTTCTTGCTGGCGACCTCCAGGGACTGCACGACCCGTTCCTCATGAAAGATATGGATAAGGCGGTCGAGCGAGTGAAAGAAGCGATACGGTCGCGAGAGCGAATTCTGATCTACGGCGATTACGATGCCGACGGCATTTCCGCTACCGCGCTTCTGATGCACAACCTTGACGAGCTCGGCGCAAATCTCTCGTATTACATACCGGATCGGCTCTCGGAGGGCTACGGCCTTAACAGGGACCGTATACGTTGGGCGCACGAGGTGGATACCAGACTGATCATCTGTGTCGATAGCGGCGTATCGTCGCATGAAGACATTGCGTTTGCGCGTGAGACGGGCATAGACGTTATCGTCGCGGACCACCACGAACCGCCCGAGGGTGAGCTGCCGCCCGCGGTGGCCGTTCTCGACCCGAAAAGGCGCGACAGCACCTATCCTTTCAGGGATCTGTCCGCGGTGGGCGTTGCGTTCAAACTCTATCAAGGGCTGACCGGTGAGACGAAAGGGCTCGACCTGGTCGCACTCGGTACAATTGCCGATGTCGTCCCGCTGTTGGGCGAAAACAGGACGCTCGTTCGATCCGGACTTGAGGAGATAAATGCGCGAAGAAGAACCGGGGTCGAACAGCTTATAGCCGTGTCCGGGCTGGGCGAGAAAACTCTTAACGCATACAACATTGCGTTCCAATTGGCGCCGCGAATCAACGCGGCGGGAAGGGTCGGTTCCGCTAACGTGGGAGTGCAGCTTCTCCTCACCAACTCCGTTCAAGCCGCTGCGGGGATTGCCAAAACACTCGACAGCGAGAACAAGAAGCGTCGCGGCATCGAGGGTCAAATTCTCGAGCAGGCGGGCGCGATCCTCTCCGAAACCTTCTCCAGCTCGCAACGCGCCATCGTGCTCGCGGACGACAGGTGGCATTCAGGAGTCATCGGCATAGCGGCATCTCGGTTGGTCGACCGGTATTACCGCCCGACGGCGCTCATAGGCCTTGCCGATAACATGGGAAAAGGGTCCGCACGAAGCATCGCAGGATTCGACATCCACGCCGCTCTCCGCTCGTGCGAAGATCTGCTCGAGACTTTCGGTGGACACCGCCTGGCGGCAGGGTTTACAATCAAAGCGGAGATGGTCGACCAGCTGCGTGACAGGATCGAACGCCTGGCGGCCGAAGGTATACCCGAAGAGAAGCTCGTGCCGGAACTGACGATAGACGCCGTTGTCAGGCTCGATGAAATAGACGGCGCATTAGTCGAGCAGTTCGAGAAGTTCAGACCCTTTGGAGCGGGAAATCGGCGGCCGGTGCTTGCGTGCGAGGGTGTAGAAACCGTCGGAACTGCAGATGTTCTCAAAGGGGAACACCTGAAGTTCCGTGTCAGACAGAACGGAGTCTGGCGAGCCGTGATAGGTTTTGGGATGGCCGACCGACACGACGCAATGACCGGTTGCGACACCTTCGATATAGCTGTTACGCCGCAAATCAACAAGTGGCGCGACAGAAGACAGATACAGTTGATACTCAAAGACATGAAGCTGGACTGACGAGATGGATCAGGAACTACGCTCGCTTATAGAATCCCTTCGAGGGTACACCGCAGCGGTCGACGACGCCCTGCTGCAGCGGGCGTACGACTTTGCCAAACAGGCACACGCAGGTCAAACGCGTCTTTCGGGCGCCCCCTACTTCTCACATTGCGTCGAGGTAGCGCGAACACTGACACGACTGGAGCTGGACTGCACCACCGTCGCTGCCGGGCTGCTCCACGACGTCGTCGAGGATACCGACTATTCCATATCCGACGTGGCCGAGAGATTCGGCAAGGAGATTGCCCTGCTGGTGGGAGGCGTAACCAACATAAGCGCTCTGAGGTTCAAGTCCACCGAGGAACATCAGGCGGAGAATCTCCGCAAAATGCTCATAGCAATGGCCAAGGACATAAGGGTCATTCTGATAAAGCTCGCTGACAGAGCTCACAATATGAGAACTCTTTCCGCGTTGCCGCCCGAGAAGATCCGGCGTATATCAAAGGACACCATTGACATATACGCGCCGCTGGCCCACCGACTCGGAATGGCTCGGATCAAGTGGGAACTCGAGGACGCAGCATTCAGATACCTCGAACCTGAGGCGTATCACGACCTCGCTCAAAGGGTGGCGTCAAAACGCGAGGAAAGAGAACAGTATATCAGGGACACAGCGCAGTTTCTCCAGCGGAAGCTCGAAGAAGCGGGTGTAGCCGCCCAAGTTACCGGTAGACCGAAACACCTCTACAGCGTCCATAAGAAGATGCGTGAACAAGGCAGGGAGTTTGAACACGTGTACGACCTGCTTGCGTTGCGTATCATAACCGACACCGTCGCCGATTGTTACGCGGCTCTTGGGGTTGTCCATAACCTGTGGACGCCCGTGCCAGGCAGGTTCAAGGATTTCATCGCCGTGCCTAAATCGAACATGTACCAGTCAATACACGCCACGGTAATGCGCGAGGTCGGAGAACCGCTCGAAATACAAATTCGCACTCGCGAGATGCACCGTACCGCCGAGCAGGGTATTGCGGCTCACTGGAAATACAAAGAGGGCGTGAGAAGGACGGACGAACGGCTGGACCAACAACTCGCGTGGTTCAGACAAATGATCGAGTGGCTTCAGGACCCTGAGGATTCGGGCGATTTCATCGAGAGCGTCAAGGGAGACCTCTTCTCAAACGAGGTCTACGTGTTCACTCCAAAGGGCGAGGTGAAGGTCTTGCCGAAAGGATCCACACCGATAGACTTCGCATACAGCGTCCACACTGATATAGGCGACCACTGCGCCGGAGCCAAGGTGAACGCAAAGATGGTGCCGCTCAGGTACAACCTGAAGCACGGCGATGTCGTCGAGATCATCACCTCTAAGGCGCAGTCGCCTCACCGGGACTGGCTGGACGCTGTCAAAACGTCCAAAGCCAAGAGCAAGATCAGACGTGCAGTAAGGGAAGGCGAGGAAGAAACCGCTGGAAAGCAAGTGGAACGGGGCACGACGGCTCCTCCCCGACCGGCCGAGCCAACTGTGAGACCCTCAAGGGCGATCCGCACCGACGATGCCGCCCGGGAGAAGCTCATCCTGATCGAGGGCAAAGGCGGGATAGCGGTTCGCTTCGGTAAGTGCTGCAATCCCGTTCCCGGCGAGGATGTCGTCGGATACGTCACCATCGGTCGAGGTCTCACAGTTCACAGAGCCGGATGTACCAGCGTCCACCGCGGGCGGCACAATCCAAAACGGTTCGTCAGCGCCGGCTGGGTCCGCGACGGAAAAGGAACCGTGATAGCGGGCGTCCGAGTAATGTGCATTGACCGACCGAACCTTCTGGCCGATATCCTCAACTCGTTTAGCGGGCACGCCGTCAACCTTCAGCATGTAAGGACTTATCCGGTGCAGGACAATAAAGGTATGGTCGATCTGGTATTCGAGCTGAACGACGAGAAACAGCTCGACAAGATCACCTCCGCCGTCCATCAGGTCAGCGGGATTACGGCGGTGAGATCCTTGAAAGAGGTCGAAAGACAGATAGGTGCCCATCGCAAAGGCACCACGGCGCCCTGAACGGAACGCACTTCAAAGGCAGCATCACATGACTCGTTCCCGCCTCGCTACCTGTTTCGACTTGGCTGGTAGATGCCGCGATCCTTGGCGTATTCAGTCAGCTTGTTCAGCAGATTGTAGAATGAACGCGTATGGTTCGTGTGCCGGCAGTGACACAGCTCGTGGAGCATCGTCGAGATAAGCGCACTGTGCTTCCTCAGTTTGCCCGTCCTCAGGTTATGCAACCGTATACGTATGACTTTTCCCGACTCCCGGTTGAACCCGTACAGGCTCTTGTCGCTGCTTGGTCCCAGCTGCCCATAATGCAGCTTGAACCGCTTGCAGATCGGCTCGACATCTCGTGCAATGCGGTCCAGTGCAGCGCGCACCGTCTGCTCGTCCAGCACACCGCTGTGGTTGTCGTTCTGCTTCTTCGCCACCGTTCGCCACCTCGGATCGCAGAAAAGGCCCGCGTGAATATAAACCAAGTCCATCCGGTATGTCAAATTGTAGTAAGGTTCACTCTCCCGGGAGTGACGGGATCACGCAGCCCGCCAGTTCAGTAAGGCATTTCTTCTGGCAGGTTATCCGGGAAGATCTCTACTCCGTAAGACTCCCTGAGGTCAGCGAAGAACTTCACTTGAGCCTGCTGGGCCTTTTCGAACAACAACCGCTGTCCTATCCAATTCCGCACCTCATTCAGAGGCATCTCTCGAGGCGCCCGCCGCTCGATCAACTGCACGATGTCGAACTCGGCGCCCCTCCCGACCGGCCCCAACATGTCGCCCGGCTCGGCTGCTCTAATCGCATCATTCAGCTCCTGCGGCCCCACTTCTGCCAAGGCCATCGCGCCCTCTCCGGCCTTGCCCTCGGTCTCTGCAGCGCTTTTGCGCACGATCTCCGCGAAATCCTCGCCGGCACGCGTCCTTTCCAGAATCTTCTGCGCTTCTTCCATACTCGCACATGTAACGAACCTCATGAGAACGCTCTCCGGTTCAACGAAACTAGCTTTGCTCGCCTCGTAGACCTCTGCAATCTCCTCGTCGGATACCTTGAGCCCGGGCGGTATAGCTTGCTGCTGCAACTTCGCCAGCCTGATTTCGATTGCGATATTCTCACGCTGGTTAGGCATGGCATGTCCATGGTCGTGACCCGCACCGTCAACTGGGCCGTAGTCCCCCAGCGCTTCAGGATTGATGTCCTGGATACCTCTGCGCTGCATCTCCCTGTCGACCTCCTCGTCGGTAGCCTGTATACCCCTCTTATCAACTTCCTTCAGAAGGATATTCCTGGCAACCATCTGTTGAAGCTTCTGAAGTTTGGCCTGCTTGGACTTCGTCTTATAGCGCTCTTCGATCGGCAACTGCTGAATGTAACTGTCGAGATCCCCGCGAGTGATCGCTTCATCACCGATTCGGGCTACCTTGACCCTGCTCTCGTCAGTGATAAGTCCGCACGCGCCCACCGCGCCACCGAGCAAAAACACTAGTAAGGAAAACAGACGCAATCTCAACGTCATCATTATGGCCACCTTTATCCAGAACTCGCTTCGGTTTCGTCTCCTCACACTTTAGCAGATTACTCGCCACTGCGCAAGAAAAAAACTGCCGCCAAGGCCGTATTTCCGACAATCTCGATGAGCATAGCGCGGCCTAAAGGTGACATGACGGTTCCTTCTCCACGGAGCCGCGACTCGCCGCCCGGCAAAGGCCGCGCACTCATCCAAAAAAGGGGTTGCCAAAACCGGCCTGATTCGGTACAATACGGTCAGGGAGGTTTATCAAAGAAGGGTTGTGTCATGCTGTCAGCGAATGTTCTCGTTCTGAACAGGTCATGGATCGCTGTGCACATCGCAACCGTGCGCAGAGCGCTGAGCCTCGTCTACCGGGGGGCCGCCAAGGTCGTCGCGACCGATACTTACGCCACGTACGATTTCGAGAGATGGAAGCAACTTTCGCGGGCCGCTCAGTGCGACTACATCTGCACGGTCAACTTCAAGGTCAAGGTCCCGGAGATCATAGTCCTGAACCTCTTCAACGATTTTTACCGCAAGGACGTCAAGTTCTCGAGGCGCAACATCTTTGAACGTGACCGCAACACATGCCAGTACTGCGGCAAGAGGTTCAGCAAAATGGATCTCACTATTGACCACGTGGTACCGCGCGCTCGAGGCGGCAGGGATTCGTGGGGTAACCTTGTGCTGGCTTGCGTGAAGTGCAACGTCAGGAAGGGCGACAGGCTGCTTGAGGAAGCCGGATTTAAACTGATTCGACATCCTACAAAACCGGCATGGATACCGCACCTCGGCGTGAAGTTGGGCGCGGTCAGGCTCAGGAGTTGGGAGAAGTTCGTCAATATGGCGTACTGGGACGTCGAGTTGAGAGAATGAGTCTTCAGCCGTCGCGCCGAACGTCCGCCTGCCAGCGTGACCGAACCCCGCACCGGGCGGGAACCGAATCTTTGACGGTCCTGTCCCATGTTTTCTGGGCCTTTTGCCCTTACTTTCCCGATTCGGGTTCCTTTTTGGGGCGTTCTGAGTACGCTACATGAGATGTAGGTGAAATGTCATCCCGAACATCGACAATCGCAGAGGTTGCCTTACCTTTGCCGATTGATCGTACCTTCCACTACAGCATCCCGACGGGGCTCCGCAACCGGATCAGGCCCGGCTCGCGGGTCACGGTACCTTTCCAAAGAAGGCTCCTCACAGGATATGTTGTGAGGCTCCTGCAGCGCACCGATGTTCAGGACGTGAAGGAGATCGCCGACGTACCCGACCCCCAGCCGACGTTCGACGAACATATGCTTGAACTGACGCGCTGGGTCAGCGACTACTACTTCTGCTCGTGGGGAGAAGCGCTTGCATGCGCCGCACCGCCCGGCGCAATCGTTGAGGGTCAACGCCATTTCCGGCTCAAGACAATGCCGGCGTTCGGGATGGAACTGTCCAGGCGGGAGCAGGAACTCGTGGCGGTTCTGAACGAACGCGGCGAGCAGAGTCTGGCACAGCTGCAGCGGGCGATAGGTGTACGCGCACTTCAGAACCCGCTCAACATGCTCGAGTCTAAAGGGATAATTGAGTCGCGGCACGTCGTGCCCTCCTCGAAGGTCAGACCGAAAAAGGTTCTCTTCGCCTCCGCGCTTGTCTCACTGGATGATGCTAACCAAACGATCGAGAATCTCCGATCATCGGCGCCTGCGCAGGCGAAACTGCTGGAAACGTTGATCCTGCATCCCGGACCGCAGCCGGCGGCCGAGATCCTCGACAAGGCGGGCACATCGATGCACGTGCTTCGAGCACTTGAGAGCAAGGGGCTCGTTCTCGTCGCCAAGAAAGAGGTTCTGCGCACACCCGAGGTAACTACCCTCGGCGGGGAGCAGGACAAAGAAGTCACGCTTACCGACGAACAACAGAAGGCCTTCGACACGATCGCGTTGGCCACCGGAACCGAGCAGTTCGGAGTGTTTCTGCTCAAGGGTATAACCAGCAGCGGCAAGACGGAGGTTTATCTCCGAACCATTGAACGCGTGCTCGAGAAGGGAAAAACCGCAATTGTCCTGGTCCCCGAAATATCCCTGACACCGCAAACCGTGGCCAGATTCACCGGAAGATTCGGACAGGGTATCGCCGTGCTCCACAGCAGGTTGAGCGCCGGCGAACGGTACGACGAGTGGAGACGCATAAAGCGGGGCGACGTTTCAATAGTCGTAGGAGCTAGGTCGGCTGTGTTCGCGCCGTTGCGAAACCTCGGCATGGTCGTGGTCGACGAGGAACACGACCACTCGTACAAACAGGCCGACGCACCCCGATATCACGCCAGAGATGTTGCGATAATGCGCGCGAAAATGTGCAGCGCGGTCGTCGTACTCGGTTCGGCCACCCCGTCGCTCGAGTCCTACCACAACTGCCGGACCGGCAAGTTCATGCTCATTGAGCTCAGTAAAAGGGTCACCGGACAGCCGTTGCCAACGGTCAGCGTGATAGATATGAGACAACAGGCCCTCGAGATGCACGCAAGACCCGTTATATCGCTTCCTCTCCAGGACAAAATAGACGAGAAGCTCGCCAAAGGTGAACAGGTGATGGTGTTTCTCAACCGCCGCGGTTACGCGCCGTTCCTCATGTGTGCAAAGTGCGGCCACGTACCGATGTGCCGCAGGTGTTACGTCTCCTTGACCTATCACAAGACGACCGACGTACTCCAGTGCCACTACTGCAATGATTGTCAAGCCGTCCCGCCGGCTTGTCCCGAATGCCACGAGGGCAAGATGGGATACATGGGTGCGGGAACCCAGAAGACGGAGCAGAACCTGCGCAGTTTTTTCCCCGAAGCCCGCATCGAAAGGATGGATCTCGATACCACGTCGCGCAAGGGCTCTCACCACAGGATCCTGTCGCGTTTCAGGAACGGCGAGATCGATATACTTGTCGGCACACAGATGATAGCCAAAGGACATGATTTTCCCGGAGTGACGCTTGTCGGGGTGGTGTCCGCAGACGTGGCGATCAACATGCCGGATTTCCGTGCCGCTGAACGCGTGTTTCAGTTGCTGACACAGGTAGCCGGCCGCGCCGGTCGCGGCACCGAGCCCGGAGAGGTGATTATCCAGACGTACAATTGCGAGCATTACAGCATTCAAGCCGCGTGTACGCACGATTACGATGCGTTCTGCCGCCAGGAGCTTGCCCTGAGGCGGGAGGCGAACTATCCGCCGTTCACGCGTCTCGCACATCTCCTGTTTGAGGGGCAGAAAGAGGAGGAAGTGGTACGCGTCGCGGGCGTGGTGGGAAGAAAACTCAAGCGAGACCTTTCACGAAAGAAGCTCGCGACCGTCGAGATACTCGGCCCCGCCCCCGCTCCACTCTCGATGCTTCGCAACCGCCACCGCTGGCACGTAGCGCTGCTATCCCCGAATGTGAAACATATCCGTACGCTGATCACAAGCGCCAAAGAGACCCACGCCGACGAGAGGACGAAGGTAGCTCTCAAGATCGATATGGATGCCCTCGACATGCTGTAGTGTCGTCCTAAAAACACTAGGGCGGGCTGTAATGCCCGCCCTATCTAAAAACGTTACGCGCTGAGTTTCGCTATCAGAACTTCATGCTGAGCGACACCGCATGCGAGGTCGCCGTGCCGAACGCGCGGCGTATCATATCCTCTCCGGTGCCATCTACATACGCGTAATTGAGCTCGCAGTTCTTCAGCAAGTCCATTCCCAGAGATCCGAGCTTCAATCCCGCACCGGCGGTGATGTGTCCTCTTGTCTCTCCTACCCTAAGCGCGATATCATCCGTAAACTGGTATTCGAGACCGAAATTCGGCGACCGCGGGTTCAATCGAACGCTGCCGCCATTTACTCTACCCCACCTGTAATCTCCAAACCAACGGATTTTATCCGTGAGCTTAATCGCGCCGCCTACCGTCCAGATGTTGGCGTAGTAGTTGTCGCGCAAGGACGTGCCCCAGTCGTAGCTGTCGTCCAATCTGTCCTTGATATGGTCGAACATCGTTGCGAGGTTGATCTGGTCCGTGAATTTGAAGAGAACACCCAGCCTGGCGCTACCGACCAGACTCTCACCGCGTCCTCTGCCAAAACCGGAAAGTCTCAGATTGGATTCTTCCAACGGGAACGCCCCGAAACCTACCGACAGCCGGTCGCCGAGCTTTCTTCCGTACGCGACTCCCAACTCGTACGCCCACACCTTCGCCTCCAGCGGCATGCTCGGGTCCGGCATCTCTGACAGATGCTTGTTCGAGTCCATGTAGTACAGCTTCAACTGTGCACCGCCGCCCAACACCGGGTAACTCACGTCCGCTCTGTAGTACTGGGCGCGAGGACCCTTACGGAAGTCGTGATCGCCGTACGTGATTTCGATCTCCCCCGTTTCCAACCAGCCCAGCGCCGCCGGGTTGAAAGAGTCCGGCCCCTCGAGACCGATCGACGCGCCACCCATACCCATCGACCTAACGGTAGGCGTGTAGGCAAGATGAATCGCGTTTCCGCGGGTGGGACCAGCTAGCTGCGCGTCCTGTCCGTACGCCATCGTGCACACAAGTGCTAACGCGCAGACCAGGCTAAGTGCCGCAAACCTCCTGGATACCCCTGTCATGACGTTCCCTCCTTTACCGTCTAATCTACCCCCCTCTACCTGCCGCCCCTCCTTGGCTCGCTCACACATTAACCTCTGGAACCTCCTTGAGCGCCGCTTCGATCTTCTCTTCCGGATACTCGTAATCCTCGAGTTTGCCCGCAAGATAAGCGTCGTACGCGCCGAGGTCAAAGTGGCCGTGACCGCTGAAGTTCAGCGCTATAACCTTCTCCTCTCCGGCTTCTCTGCACCGGATCGCCTCGTCAATAGCCGCCTTGCACGCATGCGCGGTTTCCGGCGCGGGTTCGATACCTTCCTCTCTCGCCCAGAGAACGGCCGCTTCAAACACGGCTCTCTGATGGTACGCCTCGATCTCCATCACGCCCGCCTTGCGCAACAAGCTCATCAGCGGCGCCATACCGTGGTACCTGAGCCCGCCCGCATGTATGCCCGGAGGTACGAAGGTGTGACCGAGGGTGTGCATCCGCAGCAGCGGCGTCGTCATGGCCGTATCGCCAAAATCGTACCGGTACGGTCCCCTGCTCATTGTCGGGCAAGCTTCCGGCTCAACCGCGAGAACACGAATATTCTTCCCGTTGAGCTTGTCAGGGATGAACGGGAAACAGAACCCGGCAAAATTGCTGCCGCCGCCGACACATCCGATTAACACGTCGGGATACTCGTCGATCTTCTCGAACTGTTTCTTCGCCTCGAGCCCGATTACGGTCTGATGAAGCAGCACGTGGTTAAGCACGCTGCCCAACGAGTATTTCGTGTCCTCCCGACCCGCCGCCACCTCAATCGCCTCACTGATGGCGATACCAAGGCTGCCGGTCGACTCCGGATCCTGTTCAAGTATCTGTCTGCCCGCGTTCGTCAGGTTGGTCGGGCTCGGATGAACCTCCGCACCCCAGATCTGCATCAGTGAACGCCGGTACGGCTTCTGCTCATAGCTCACCCGCACCATGAACACCGTGCACTTCAAGTCGAACAGGTTGCACGCGAACGACAGCGCGCTGCCCCACTGGCCGGCTCCCGTCTCGGTCGCCAGACACTTCACCCCTTCCTTCTTGTTGTAATACGCCTGAGCAACCGCCGTGTTGGGCTTATGGCTCCCGGCAGCGCTGGCACCCTCGTACTTGTAAAAGATCTTGGCCGGGGTCCGCAGCTTCTTCTCAAGGCGCCGCGCACGGATCAGCGGCGTAGGTCGCCACAACTTGTACACGTCGAGCACTTCCCCGGGAATGTCTATCCAAGGTTCCGCGCTCGCTTCCTGCTGGATCAGCCCCATAGGGAACAACGGCGCCAGATCTTCCGGATTTATCGGCTTCAAAGTACCAGGATGCAGCGGAGGTCCCAGCGGCTCCGGCAAATCCGGAATTATGTTATACCACTGGCTGGGTATCTCCTTCTCAGTCAACATCACTCTCGTGTAATCTTGTTCCGCCATGTACTCCTCCTTTCGAGGACAGTGCCTTTATACTTTCCCCCCTCAATCCGATTTTTGTCCGGTCAGCTTCCAGGAAGGCATGAATGCGGTGAATTGCCAGATGGATATCTCCGAGTGCCCCCCAGGACATCCCAGACTCTAGCACTTTTCCGGGAAGAAATCAACCCCCTGAGGGCCGGTCTATTGGGTGGCAACGCTGAAGGTTAGCTTCGATCTATATGATGAGGAGCTCAGGGCTCTTCTTGCGCCGACCTATTATCTTACAGCCTTTCTCGGTCACAAGGACGTCGTCCTCGATCCGTATGCCGAACTTGCCCGGGATGTAGATTCCCGGCTCAACCGTAACCACCTGGTTCGCTCCGAGCCTGCCTTTCAACTGCGCACCGAGGAACGGCAACTCGTGAACCTCGAGGCCTATGCCGTGTCCCAGCCCGTGACCGAACACCGGAAAGCCCGACTCCTTGATAACCTTCCTCGCCGCTGCATCGACATCCTTGATCCTTGCGCCGGCTGAAATAGCATCAATCGCCGCCGCCTGGGCTCTCGCGACGGTGTCGTAGGCTTTCCGGAACTTGCCGCTGACCTTACCGACCGCGTAACACCGCGTCTTATCGCTGCAATAGCCTCTGTACCGAACACCGAAATCCACGAGAACCGTATCGTTCTTCCTGAGCCTTCTCGCGCCGGGAAGATGATGGTTGCGCGAACCATTGGGACCGTAACATACGATCGTCTCAAAAGCCGCCCCGCCACCGAATCGGCGCATCTCGAGTTCCAGTATCCCCGCAAACTCCGCTTCGGTAATACTAACCTTGAGATGTTTCAACGCTTGCTCAATCGCCTTGTCGCCGATACTGTTCGCCTTGCGGATATTCGCTATCTCGCCCGGTTCCTTGATCGAGCGGATATCCCGGACGATCTCCTTCATCTTTCTGGCCTTAGCCTTCACCTTCTTCCTGATAGAATCGTACCGGGCGAGCGACGTCGTGTTCTCGACACCGAACACCGCGACCGAGTTGTGCCGAGCTAATATCTTCGCCGCCGCCGCCTCGAGCGTGCTCTTGCCCCTCTCAACGATCCTGCACCCGACACACTCATCCTCGGCCTGTTCCGTGTACCTGCTGTCCGTCAGGAGCCAGACTTTCCGCCCGATGACCAGAGCCCAACTGTCCTCACCGAGAAACCCCGTCAGGTAAGTGACATTTGCCGCAGATGTGAACACCCCCCCGTCAAGACCGCGCTTACTGATCCCTCTCGCAACCGCCGCAACACGCTTCCTCATTTCTTTCTCACCCATCCTCGTCCTCCCGAATAAACGCTTCTATCAGAAAGATGATAATGCAAAACAAGCCCTTTGTCCAACGATCCAGCTCTGCTGCGCCCAAGATGGTGGGGCAGACATTCCTGTCTGTCCTCCGCAGGAGACATCCGGCCTCCGAGGTGCACCCCGCAAGGACAGCGTAGGAGAGGCCCTCGTGGCCTCCCGCGGGAGGGTACAAGACCCTCCCCTACAGTTTCCCACGGATGGTAGAGAGGCCCCGCCTGCCTGTCGAAGATGCGCTGTGGCGTGCCGCAGGCATGGGTGGGGCGTCTCCGTCATTGATATGGTGGGGCAGACATTCCTGTCTGTCCTCCGCAAGAGAGATACGGCCTCGGGTGTAGGGGCGCCGCTTGCTGCGCCCGGAAATATGATGAAAACCGGTGAGTGTCCACAGTCTACTTTGGTTTCTTGATGAGGCGACGTTTGGACAGGAAGTTCCTTCTCGTTCCATGCCTGTTTTTGTCGTCATCCCCGCGCAGGCGGGGATCCAGGCTTCAGAATGGGACCTTCTCCGTCTTACTGGATTCCCGCCTGCGCGGGAATGACGCGCGTGAGGGAAGGTTCACCGAAAATGATTGAATAATCCGTCCTGATTTGGCGTACAATATCACGCGGGGAAGGGACCGCACGGACAGCACGATCAGTCAGAATGCATGTGCTGTCCCGGGTATAGGATGACGGGTGCTCTGAAGAACCTCGACAAAGACGCAGGAGTGGGTCTGATGTGCCCCCATTTCAAACGATGTTGCCTGCTGGTTATCATGATCCTGGCCTTCGCTGGGTGCGGAGGCTGGCAATCTGCCCAGGAAGAAGACATTAGAGAAGCGGTATTCCGATACCAGCTCGATAGGGCGTCCCGACCACGGGTGTTCTTCCTTGCTGTGGGCGAACCTGGCGAATTACGGGATCCCAGCGATGAGTTCATGCAACGCTTTGTGGGCCACAGGCTGGTTGTGAAGAAGTTCTCGGAGTGCACGATTGTCAAGGATGAGGTTGACAGAGGACCGGGCTTGCCTCCTATGCTCTTGAGTGCTGTTGTCACGGCCATTGAGACAGGTGCGGTCGGGACCATTCTTGAGGTCTACGAAGTCAAGTGGATCAACAGGCGCGAAGTTGAGGTTGAGGCAGGATACTATGCGGGCCCGCTTAGCGGTAGCAGAGACTTGTTTCACGTCGCGCGCGAAGGCGGCAGATGGATTGTGAAGAGTCGCACAAACATGTGGGTTAGTTGAGCCTCGCACGTCGCAGGAAAGAGAAGGAAGCCTCCCGCGGGAGGGTACGACACCCTCGACTACAATTCCCCAACGGATGGTAGAGACGCCCCGGTGGGGCGTCTCCGTAATGCATATGGTGGGGCAGACATTCCTGTCTGTCCTCCGCAGGAGAGATACGGTCTCGGGTGTAGGGGCGCTGCTTGCTGCGCCCTGAAACATCAGGTAGGTCGGACGTTGAAAGAGCGGATCTAGTTGTCATCCTGAGTCTGCCGGGGCGGACGAAGGATCTGGTGTTTCAAGAACGCTCGAAAATCGAGATTCTTCGCTTCGCTCAGAATGACGTCCAGCTATCTGCAGGGCCTTTTTCAACAGCCCCACAGGCACCTGTTACTCATGTGTCAAGTTCGGGTTCGGCGTGGGCATCTTGGCATTGATCTGCCGCCGCCACGCCTTGAGCTTCACGTGAAGCTCTCTCACCCTATCCGGCTCTTCCTGAGCCAGGTTGTTCCTCTCGCCGATATCCTCGCGCAGATTGAAAAGTTCCAAGCGGCCGTCCTCGTACCATTCGATCAGTTTCCAGTCGCCCTGGCGGACGGCCCCGCCGGGCGCACCACCCTGATTCCCATAATGCGGGTAGTGCCAGTAGAGCGCGTCACGGTCGAGCGAACCTGCTCCCCGGAGCAAAGGCGCGAGGCTGACTCCGTCGACATGCTGGTCGGGCTTTGCCGGCAATCCAGCCATCTCCAGCATTGTCGGGTAGAAATCCGTGCTGGTGACCGGCACGCTGCATGTGCTTCCGGGCGCCGTCACTCCCGGCCACCTGACAATCATCGGTTCGCGTATACCGCCCTCGTACAGCCAGCCTTTACCCGCGCGCAGCGGAAGGTTCGAGGTCGGATGCCCTTCGGACGTGGACACGCCACCATTATCCGACATTAGTACGATCGCCGTGTTCTGCTCCAGGCCCAGTTCCCGCAGCTTTCCGAGCACTTTTCCCACGGCCTGATCCATCGCTTCGACCATCCCGCCGTACACCGCGTGGTCCTGAACGAGGCGGACCTTCCGTTCTCTCTCTTTTCCCCAGGCAGGACCGAAATGCTCGACGGCCTCAGCCTTCTCCTTATACTTCGCCCTCAGGTCCTCTCGAGCCATGAGCGGTGTATGGACCGAATAGAAGGACAGGTACGCC
>Ga0114922_10001918_pt1 | contig 19680 bp, 14 predicted proteins | sample AartaG_FD_100975 | JGI IMG/M metagenome (GOLD analysis project Ga0114922, IMG submission 100975) | Deep subsurface microbial communities from Aarhus Bay to uncover new lineages of life (NeLLi) - Aarhus_00045 metaG | ecosystem: Environmental > Aquatic > Marine > Oceanic > Sediment | place...
TTCCCGAAATGTTTGCTGATATAACCCTTTCTGGTCAATTGGTCGAATGTGGTATACAGGGTATTGTAAAAGTATTCCCTGCCGCCGATTTCTTTGACTTTATTTTTGATCTTCACTCCGTAAGCGTCATCTTTGAGCCGCCAGATAGCCATCATGACCAATTCTTCCAATTTTGTCAGTTCTTTCATTTCATTATTCCTCTTAGTCGGCAATACCGATATTATTATATACGGTAATACCGATAAAATAGTTGTCATTTTGATAAAAAAACCATAAACGATACAGTAAAATGATGGAGGTGTTGTTTATATGGAAAGGGATGTTAAATTGACTTTCAGGTAGGATTTCGCTATTTTAATGAGGAATAATGATGTATGGAGGGGCTCGTGAGAAATAGGATGATCAATGTCATGTTAATCCTATCTTTATTTTGTTCTCTGGCGTCCACAGCAAATGCTGACAGAGATAGGAACATATACGAGCTGGCAAAAGAGCTAGTGGAATTATCTACCCACATGGCTCAAGCCAGTTATGACCATTATAAAGGCTGGGGCGGTGAGATTTCTGACCAGGAACAGGCGATTCTTTTCAAAGCCGAATCCTTTGCCGCGTCCTGTCGACTGTTTTTAAGATTGACAGAGGAAAGGTTCAACTACTTCAAGACAGGATACTTGAGAACCAACCTGTATAATGCTTTTGTGAATCTGACTCGTGCGTATAGCGATCTGGGGGAAGAGTCTCGAACGGGGCGGCGGGTCCCCTATTCTCTCGATGACTGTCGAAGGCTGCTCGAGCGGATGGAGTACGAATTTTCCTTGTGGCCGTCCGCTGATAATCTGGCTTACCTCCATCAAAAATACATCAAAGCTGCGGATGATACTGTTTATCTGATAGAAAGAAGAGGGCCGGGCAAGTATGTGAGGCGTCCCTTTAGTAGCCTGGAGAGCCTTTTTCGTTTCAACTATGATCAAAACAGAGGGAAAGATCCCTGGCAGCACCTTGTCGAAATCTCCTACGAAACCTTGGAAAGGATGGAAGAAATAGAGATGGTCGATCTCACCTTCGAAGGTTATCTCGTGGTCGAAATGGGTGACCGCCCAAACCGTCCTGTTTATCTGATAAAGGATGGAAAAAAATGTGGAATCAATTCACCACGTGTGCTTCAGAGATATGGTGGCTGGAGCAAAGTTTATAAAGTCCCCGCAGATGTGATAAACGCCTACCCCGATGGAGAGGCCATAAAAGATTAAGGAGGAATTGAGGTTTTTAAGATTGGGCGTATGCAGCAAGACGGTGCAAATGGAAAAGGCGGAGATCGAATGCCGAATAAAAAAAGGAAAAACATACGGTATGAGATTGCAGATGACATCCAAGAGCGTTTCGCTGATATCGTTCGAACATTGAACCTCGATCATATCGATCTGAACAAGGTGGTGTGTGTCAGAAGTTATGGATCCTCGACAAGACGAGTCGTTGCCAGATGCCACGGAATGAGCAAAGTTCTGCAGATTGCGATGAGGATCAAAGCCTTTTACGTGTTGGAGTTTTTATCCGAGCGATTCGACAAGCTCGACGATAAAGAGCAAGAGAAAACGATCATCCATGAGTTGATGCATATCCCTAAAAATTTTGGAGGCGGTTTCAGGCATCACGACCACGTCTCAGAGGAAAACATCACATCGATACAAGAGCAGTATCGAAATGCGAAAAAAATCCTTTAAGCGAAAGGTTCGTCGATCGATGGACTGGGAGTCGTGAAGTACTGGGGGCCATGCTCTGTGATATGGAAGTCATCCTCCAACCTCACTCCGAACTCGCCGGGAACTACGAGCATGGGCTCATTGGTGAAGCACATCCCCGGTTTCATTGGTGTTTTGTTCCCTTTGACCAGGTAGGTCCATTCGTGGCCGTCGAGTCCGATCCCATGGCCTGCCCTGTGAGGGCATCCGGGAAGCTCGTAACCGCCTGGGAAACCATAATCACTGTACACCTGCCGGGCAGCCGCATCCACATCTTCGCATGGAACGCCCACACCTGCTGTTGCAAACACAGCCTCCTGGGCTTTTTTAGCCAGGTTCCAAATCTCCCGTTGACGCTGGTTCGGCTCTCCAAAAACGATGGTCCGGCTGATATCTGACCTGTAACCATCGACACCGCATCCACCGTCCATCAGAATGATATCTCCTTCTTTCAATTCTATGTGTTTGATGCTGCCATGAGGATTAGCCGAAGCCTCTGCGATCTGGGCTCCTATTCCTCCACTAACACCTAACGCGCTGTGAGCTGCAGAGGAAAGGGCACGGAAGTCATCCTTAGTTATGCCCTTTTCCAAACGGGCAATCGAAGCCTTATAGGCCTCGATAGTGATATCATTGGCCTTCTGCATCAATGCGATTTCAGCCGGTGACTTGATCACACGGCATCCGATGGTGACAGTGTCGGCGCTGACGTATTGCAAATGTGCAGCTTCTCGTCTTATCCCGTCGTACAGAAAAAAACGGACTCTCTCTTCCATCCCGACTTTACCGTCCCGGACTCCCCTATCCTGGAGTATTTCCGCAATCCTCTTATATGGGCTTTCATCTTCCTCCCATGTGCGGATATCGTCTCCGAAGCGGATCAGTTCGTGGGCTCTATCCTCTTCGAAAGCTGGGCAGCTCCAGGCTATATCCCCACTGGCTGGGATAACGAGGCCAAACATTCTCTCACTGTTCCCCCACCGGACTCCGGTGTAGTAGAACATGCTCGTTCCAGCCTCCAAATAGATGGCTTGTATCCCGTTTTCCTTCATTAAACGTTTGGCCTTTTCTATTCGATCCAGACGTTCCTCATCGGAAATCGGAACAACATCACCGGTCATCGGACGAAGATGGCTGAAGAGATTCCTTGATGGTCCGAAAGAGGATGCTTCTTCTTGAGGAGTACAGGATACTGAAGCCAGCGCTGCTCCTGCAGCTCCAGCAGAAAGTTTAAGAAAATTTCGTCTATTCAACGCCATGTTTTTCCTCCATTCTGAACTGAGAGTATCACTATTTCATCGGTAAGGTCAATGAGTGAAAGATGTGATGCTGCGAAAAGCTCTAAGCGTTTTAATTATTTTTTTCTGACTTGATAGCGAATGATTGTCATGTATTTGGAAGAATCCGGGCCTGATTCGGGTCCTCTGAGGTACTCTTCCTCATGAGGGCCAGAAATTTCATAACCTTGAGCCGCTATGAAAACGACGAGCCTATCGATCGTTGGTGTTTCCTCACTATATGGGCCGAGATAAAGGATTTCGGCGACATCTCCGTATTCCCAATAGTCGAGCTTCACACCCTCTGCTCCGGCTGGCAGTGAATCCACAGAATCTGGTAGAGGAAGAGCATAGAGGCCCACCCATTCATTCCTTGGATCAGTAGGCGGATTCAACAAGCGAAAGCGAGGAGGCGCCATCTTGGCACCCGGTAATTTAAAAAAAGCGCTATACAGTGTCGAAAAAGCCATTCCTGCGGTGACATTCGGATCTCCTTTCTTTTCAACGACAAGCATTTTCTGCTTATCCGGTATCTTTCGGATTTGTGGGTTTTTGAGTTTATCATATTGGCTGAGATCCTGATACTGTGTCCAAACAAGAGAGGCAGTAAATAGGACTAATATGAGGTATATTGGTGATTTTTTACACATTTTTATGACTCCTTATTATTTGGTACATTCCTAGATTCCTGATGAGTTGGTCCTAAAAAACTTGGGTGGGAAGCTATTGACATCTAAAAATAAGAGTACCACGAACTTATGAATCAGGTCAACGGCAGAACATCCCAGAAATCCTCAATTCATACTATCTATCAGCGGTCCCCGTTCAGTTGCAGGATGATTTTCGTATCCCTGTCAAACGTTTTCCCGATAATTTCCTCGCTAAGCTGCAATATTTTTTGATGAATTTCGTCGGGAAGTTTTTTTCCATCGATCAGACACTTTTTTGATCTTAAAATAAACTCGGCTTTTCCCTCAGGCAAAAGTCCTTCCTTCTTCAAAAGTTTGTGCAGCTCGAATTTGAATTTTTCGATGCCTATAGTACGCCCCATGTTCTCCAATTTCATTTTTTTGGCTTCTTGCAGCACCCGGTTGAATTCTTTCTCTCTCTGTTGTTCGGATAAGTCCTTGTTTTTGGCGATCTCTTGAAGCATTTTTCTCATGGCATTGGCGGTCTCGAATTCGATTAGATTTCTTGGCCGTCCTTCCTCTCTCAGAAGTGCCATTTCCCGCGCCTGCTGAAGGAGATTCTGTAGCTCTTTGATCTTTTCTTCATTGGATATTGCAGATGATTTATTGATTTCCTCTATCAGCTTTTTTTCAACATTGGCCGCCTCGAATCCCACGATCCTCCTTCGCCGACTTTCTTCTTTTTTTGCCAATTCCATCGCATGTATTTTTTCCAAAACGTCCTTGAGCTGTTGGATCTTTTCCTCTTGTGACAAATCGCTCGACTCACTTATTTTTGCAGTCAGGCTATTCAATGTGCTCATGAGTTGAAGTTCATTAAAATCTCGATAACGCCGAGCCACATCCGACTCAAGTCCATCCATCCTTCTCCTTAAGGCCAGCCTCTCACGGAGCTTGGATTCCTCGGAGATGCGCGGAGACTCTGCCCTTCGATTGGCTCTGTCGATTTCCGGAAGAAGCCGATCGATCTGCGGTAGTTCCAGAACTTCTCGGATGACGGATTCATAACGCGAAAATTCCGAAGGAGGAAGCTTTTTGCCATTTTCAATGACTGCGACGATCTTTTTGTCTTCATCCCGATACCGAATGACGATGGTCGACCTGGATCGAAATCCTGAGTTCCTGATCGTCAGTTCCTTGATTGTTGTCTTTTGGTCTTCCTGATTTAATCCTGATACTTCCCTATCTTGAAAAGCTACAACGGATGAAATCAACAATCCGAATATCAGTGCCGCACATAAACTAAGCTTGAATATCTTTTTCATTTTCTTCTCCTTGATTGGATTCATGGGTTTTTTCCTACTCCACAATAAATAATAAGCTAATTCCGACGATTGAAAAGCCTGATGGCACAAGAACCGGAATCCATGGCATTAAATCCGATTTTACGGACAAAATAAATGACTTTTACGACAATAAACCTTGTTCATGTCTGGATAGGACACGTTTATGACATAAAACCGGGTATTCCGGGCCAATAGCAAGATTCAGCGAATAATTTAGTGTATACTGAGAAATATCAAGACGAGAGGTCAAGAGTGACATCCAAGCTGGAAAAGCTGATCATTGTGCTTGTCTTTTTTACAGCCTATTACGGCATTCTTTATCATCCCACCCTCCCGGTTTTCATCAATGAATTCAACACGATTGACGGGAGTATCTATGCTTCACGCTTCGTCGATGTATGCACATCCTTGATATTGTTCCTATCGGTCGTATTTTTTCTCATCCCAAAATTTTTGGAAAAACGCCGGATTTTTCCATTTATCGTGATCTCTCTGACTTTGATCGTTCTTCTTTCGTTCTTGGAATTTCAGATCGATCAGATCATCTTGCGTCTATTCAATCTCCCGACCGGACCTGATGAAATCTCCGATAAAATGATGGCGTTTTACCGTAGAAAATCCTATGATTTCCCGATTCTTCCGGTCAACCTGGTTATTTACACATTGGGAATCCTGTATGGACTCAGCCGGGATTGGATCCGGAAATATCGCCACGAAAGCAAAATGCTTCAAGAAAAAATGAGGGCGGATATCGACTTACTCCGCTCCCAGATAAATCCCCATTTCTTCTTTAATGCCTTGAATAACATCTACGCCGTCACCCAGCGAAACCAGGACGATGAAGCAGGCCAGGCGATAATAAAGTTGTCTGGGCTGATGAGGTACATGATTTATGATAGTAATATCGCTAAAATCAGCCTGACCCGTGAATTGGACCATATCGACAACTATCTTGAAGTGGCCCGACTGAAATTTGATAAAAATGACAAAGTGGACATCCACTTGCAAAAGGAAGGAAATTTCCACAATTATAAAATCGCTCCCTTGCTCCTCGTTCCTTTCGTCGAGAATGCATTTAAGCACGGGGTGGGCAGCAAGGGCGATGGCTACATCCATTTGAGCTTTCTTTTAAGCGACGGGGAGCTGTGCTTTTGTATCGAAAATCCCATACTCAAAAAAGAAGAATCATGGAAAAAGCATCCGGGAGTTGGATTGGACAATGTGAAAAAACGTCTACAGATGCTTTATCCCGATCGACATCAGCTTGACATTTCGGATTCGGAGAGAGAGTTCAAAGTTCAATTGACCATTAGATTAGAGGAGTAAAAAATGCTGCATTGTATCATAGTGGACGATGAAAGCGGGGCCATAGAGATCCTCACCCGTTATGTCAACAAAAGTGCAGAACTCGAGCTGGTTCGGTCTTTTCGTGATTCTATCGAAGCTTTAACCTTCTTGGCCAGCAATGAGGTAGATATTGTCTTCCTGGACATCGATATGCCCAATCTGGATGGAATGCAGCTATCCGAATTAATCCGGAACAAAGACATTCAAGTAATTTTCTGCACGGCCTATTCGGAGTACGCCGTAGATAGCTATGAGAAGGATGCGATAGATTACCTGCTAAAGCCGATCGCTTATGAGCGTTTCTGCAAAGCGGTGGATAAAGCGCAGAAAGCCCATTCAGAACTGTATAAGCCGGATCAGATCGATACAAACAAAAAAAGTGGAACATCCTACAAACTTTTTTTAAAAAGTGGTCCTCGCATCCATCAGGTAGATACCGGAGAGGTGCTGTACGTAGAAAAGAAGGGTCATTACGTCGTTTTTTTTACTCCTAGAGGAGAGTTGTTGTCGAGGATGAATATGAACGATCTGATAAGCACCCTCCCCCCTGATAATTTTATCCGTATTCACCGGTCTTATGTAGTCGCGATCGATAAGATCGACACCATAGAGAAACAAATGGTCGTGATCCGGGGAATAAAGATCCCCATAGGTGAAAGTTACCGAGATGATTTTTTAAAACGCATTCACTACTCTGGAAATTGATACATAAAATAAAGTTCAATCGGCTAAAATAAGGGAGATAGAAATGAGAAACGATACGACCGCTCCTAAGCACTTCCCTCCTTTCCAAACTCTGAGAGCAGATGATGAGGGGAGAGTCTATGTTCTTACAAATGAAAGGACAGAAGATAAAGAAAAATATTTCTGGGACATATTTGATTCCGAAGGCAAATACATACTGAAGATTCCGCTTAAAACAAGCCCCCGTGTCATTAAGAATAAAATGTATGTCATTGAGGACGACGAAGAAGGCTATCAGTATCTCAAAAGATACAAAATCACTTGGAATCTCAAGAAAAACTGAGTTTTTTAAACCTTTCAAGCGTTTTCTCCGTCTTTAATTATGAATTGGATAGCCTGTGATAGGAGCAGTGAATTGCCATGTTAAAAAACTATTTAAAGGTTGCCATCAGAAACATCATCAAACATAAGGGGTTTTCTGCCATCAATATTGTTGGTTTGGCTATTGGGATAGCCTGCAGTGTACTCATCTGGATTTTTGTGGCGCATGAATTGAGCTATGACAAGTTTCATGAAAAAGCGGACAGGATTTACAGATTAGCTGTCCGGGCTTCTGTCGGTGACACCAAAATAAAACAGACCTATTCTTCTTCTGCTACGTTCAAGAAACTTCTCGAGGATTTTCCTGAAATCGAAACAGGCATCAAGTTCTTAAAATTGAGAAATACTCCTGTTGTTTTAGGGGAAAAAACTTTTTTTGAATCACGATTATTTGCCGTCGATTCAACATTCTTCGATATTTTTACATTCCCTCTTATCCAAGGCAATCCAAAAACAGCTTTATCCGATCCAAACAAAATAGTTATTTCTAAGGATACGGCCATTAGATATTTCGGGAGTACAGATGCTATCGGCAAAATCCTTAGAGCCGATTTTTCATTCGGCCCAGGCAGCATTGACTTTGAAATCAGCGGCGTATCCGAAAATGTTCCTGAAAACTCTCACTTCCATTATGATCTTCTGGCATCTTCAACCACTTTTCCCACGTATATCAATGATCCCGGTTGGACATCGAATAGTTTCATTACATATGTTGTTTTGAAAGAAGGGACATCCAAAGAATGGTTTAACGAACAGTTGAAGGAATTCACAAGAAGACACATGGGAGGTGAACGATTCGATGCATGGGTAGCCAAAGGCAATTTCTGGGAATATTTTATACAGCCCATGACCCAAATACATCTGACATCAGACTTGAATGGTGAATTCGAAGCCAATGGGAATAAAACTTACGTGTTTATATTTTCTGTGATTAGCATAATTATATTGCTCATTGCTTGTATCAATTTCATGAATCTTTCCACAGCAAAGTCATCATTGAGGGCCAAAGAAGTGGGCATGAGAAAAGTTGTCGGTTCAGGAAGAAGCAGGCTGATCATCCAATTCTTGAGCGAATCCGTTGTATTGAGTTTCGTCGCACTAACCATAGGAATCGGGATAGTCATTCTCCTTTTGCCACTGTACCAAAACCTGATCGGCAGACAGCTCGAACTCCCTTTTTTCGGTAATTATATCGTAATACCCTTATTGCTGGGACTTGGACTGATGGTAGGGATAATCTCAGGCTCATACCCGGCTTTTTTTCTGTCTTCTTTCAAGCCCATCAGAGCGCTCAAAGGGAATAAAACAATTGGCAAAAGCGCCTCATGGATGAGAAATATTCTTGTCATATTCCAGTTCACGATTTCCATATTTTTAATAATCGGTACGCTGGCTGTCCATCAACAACTGAAATTTTTTCAGAATAATAAATTGGGATTCGATAAAGAACAGGTCCTGGTAATCCAAAATCCCGGAGCTCTGGGCAATAACGTTGTTCCTTTCAAAGAGGATTTGCGTAAACAAAGCCGTATTGTAAACGTATCTGGTTCCAACACTTTGCCGGGCAGAAGTTTCAGCAATATTGGATTCGGGGCTGAAGGCATTGATGAAAATTTCACTTTAAACCTTTGCATTTGCGATCATGATTTTTGTGATACCTTAAAACTGGAAATGGCAAAGGGAAGGTTTTTCTCGAGGGATTTCGTTTCTGATTCGCACGCAGCTATAATCAACGAAAAAGCTGCTGAACTGCTGGGATGGGATGATCCGATAGGCAAGAAAATCAATAATTGGGCCGAAAACAGGGGCAATTTTACCATTATCGGAGTAATCAAAGATTATCACTATGAATCACTCCATCAGGAGATCAGGCCCCAAGCTTTGTTTCTCTCCGGCGGCTACTACACATATACTGAGAGTTACATATCCGTGCGTCTCGATACCGAGAATATTTCTGGAACGATGGGATACATTGAAAAAGCATGGAAGAATTTCACTTCTAATAAACCCTATGAATATTCATTCCTGGATGACGACTTTGATCGCTTATACATGAACGAGAATCAGACCAGAAAATTATTTTCCATATTTTCTTTCCTGGCCATTTTCATTGCCTGTTTGGGTTTGTTCGGCCTGGCATCATTTATTGCCGACCGAAAAACCAAAGAGATAGGCATCCGGAAAGTTCTGGGTGCCTCGGTTCCGGGAATTGTCAAAATTCTGAACACAAGTTTCGTCAAATGGGTTTTGATTGCAAACCTTATCGCGTGGCCCATTGCATGGTACGTCATGAACAGGTGGCTGCAAAATTTTGCCTACCGCATCGGTTTATCCTGGTGGATGTTCGTACTGGCTGCCGTGTTGGCTTTGTTCATTGCATTAGTGACTGTAAGTATCCAGACAGTCAAGGCAGCCCTGAAGAATCCGATCGATTCACTGCGGTATGAGTGAAGCGCGCCAGCCAGCCTTCAACTGTTGAGATAGATTCCGAACCAGCTCTTGATTTTCAGGGAAACCGGCGATATTGATGTTTTCATCCGGATCTATATTATTGTCGTACAGCTCAACACCCACTTGATCTCCAGTGACTTTGTTTACATCATCCCAATAAAACCACTCCACATAATGGTATCTTGTTGTCACCATGGAATAACCCATGTAACGATTTCCATCGAGTGTGGATTTGGGTTTTTGATGGTAGTGGCTGAAAACAGCGGACTTCAATTCCAGGTTGGGATTCTTGAGCATCGGCTTCAAACTTGTTCCCTCCATGTTATCGGGGATATCGATCCCTGTCAGATCACAAAGCGTGGGGTATAGATCCACCAATTCCGTCAGTTGGTTACAAGATTGTCCGCTCTGATAGTTCCCTGGCGCTCGAATGAGAAGTGGAACGCGTGTATCGATGTTGTAATTGGTCTGTTTGCACCAGCTCCCATGTTCTCCCAGTTTCCAACCGTGGTCTCCCCAAACAACAACAATGGTGTTTTTATCCAGACCTAAATTTCTCAATTCTTTCAGCAATCTGCCCAAACAAGCATCAACAAAACTGACAGAAGCATAGTAGCCATGCTTCAGCAGCCGGGCTGTTTCTTCAGGCATTTGATATATTGCGGGGTGCTTGACATGCTCCAGGTCATAACAGGCATTCAATTCATAGCATGAATTAATAGCCATAGGCGGAGAGTTTTTGGACAAAAAGGGATTCGATGCCATGGAAAGGCTGTTCCTGTCGTAAAGGTCCCAGTATTTTTTAGGAGCCACAAACGGAAGGTGTGGTCTGTAATATCCCACAGCCAAATAGAATGGCTGATTATTTTCTTTAAGATTTTTTAATTTTTCAATAGCCAAGTCAGTCTGTGCACTGTCGTAAAACGCATTATCGGGTCCGTCATATGCTTCCCACGACCTGCCATATGCCCAACCGCCCGAGTAGGCAGCGTTTGGATTTTTCTTTATCCGTTCTTCTCTGACAATGGCATGCTCTCTTTTAAGTTCTTCGTCATGGTAGAAAGATTCCGGGTCTCGATCGATCAATTCGCTTGTTTTGTATTTATCCGGCTTGAGGTCCGGTTCATCGAAGGAGACAGGATCCGGCATGTGGTTGTGGAAAATTTTGCCCATGGATACGGTATGATACCCGAATTTATGAAAATGTTGGGGCATGGTCACAGCATCGGGGTTGATTTCCCGGAATTTTTCGCCAAGGCTCCATACACGGGTCGATTCGGCCCTCATTCCCAGCATAACACTGGCCCTGGAAGGTGCGCAGGCTGCGGCTTGGCAATATGCCCTCTTGAAGACAACAGACTCTTTGGCAAACCGGTCAAAATGGGGAGTTTTGATCTCGGTATTGCCATAACAACCCAATTCAGGACGCAAATCGTCGACAATAACGAATAGAACATTGGGATGCTTATTATTTGGGAGGGTACGACAGCCTGGCAAAAAGCTTGCAAAACCCGCCGCTGCAGTAAGTTTGATAAAATCCCTGCGGTTCAAAGTATGAATCGTTTTCCTCATTTTCCAGTCTCCTCCGTTGTTCCTGATTATTTATACATCATCCTGATAATAAAGCAACACAACCGGGAATTAAATGATTGATGAGTTGCGGAAATTTCTACTCGTACCTTAAAGAGTCCACAGGATTGGCCCGGGCAGCTTTGATGGCCTGGTAACTGAGTGTGACAAAGGAAATCAAGAGAATCAGAATAGAGGATAAAAGGAAAATCCCAATATGTATATCTGTACGATAGGCGAAATTCTGGAGCCAGCGGCTCATCGCATAATAAGCTACAGGCCAGCCGATGATATTGGCAAACAGGACAAGCCACAACAGATCTCGAGTTAGCATATATACGATTTTGGACACCGAGGCCCCCAATACCTTCCTTATGCCGATTTCTTTTCTTTTCTGTTCGGCCAAAAACGCGGACAGCCCAAACACTCCCATGCAGGCGATAAACACAGCTATCAGCGCAAACACACCGAACATACTTCCCATTTTTTGCTCTTCAATATAGGCCGTATTGAAAAGATCATCGAAGAAGTGGTATTCGAAAGGATAAAGGGGAGAGAATTTTTCCATGGTTTGCCGAATATATGCAATTGTCTCTGGGAGACGTCCCCCCTTAATTTTTATGGATAAATGCTGGCCTCGATCGGGCTTCAGATAAATATACATTGGTTTGATTTCTTCATGAATGGAATTGAGATGGAAGTCCTTCATGACGCCCACGATCTGTCCAGAGGGTTCAGGCCTTCCCCAATGGCTCAATCCTATACCCAGACGAAAATCCTCTCCCATAAGTCTCTTAGCACTCTCATTGACCAGAAAAGCGCCGTTTTCGTCGGATGGATATTCCCGCGAAAAACTTCTCCCTGAGAGGATTTTTATCCCATAAAGTTCCGTATAATCATAGCTAACCTCACTTACTTTGACCCAAGTCTGCTCTTCCTCTGGTTTTCCGGGCCATTTGATCGTTGTCGAGGCTCCCATGTCATTGGGCAAATGCATGGAAGAAGCTGCATAAAGAATCCGAGGATTTCGTTTTAGTTCGTCGAGGACTGGTCCGACATTTTGGCGGATTTTATTATCGTGCAACGGAACGACCAAAATCTGATCTCTATCGAATCCCATCTCCTTATCTCTCACATAATCAAGCTGGCTTTTGACAAGCAAAGTGGAAATGATAAGGATGAGCGAAATAGAAAACTGCACAGCGACAAGCACATTGCGCAGCCTTCTCTTCTGAGATCCTTTTTCCCCTCCTCCCCTAAAAACAGTTATTGGCTTGAACGAAGACAACAATAAAGCCGGATAACTGCCAGCTAACATTCCAACGCTTAATATTAGCAATAGGATCCCAGGAAATATCTGGAGGATACTATGCCCGTTAAATGTTAAATGCCGTTCTGCCAGAGAATTGAAATAAGGGACAAACATTTGCACAAGGAAAAGGGAAATGATCAAAGACAATAGTGCCATAAGGAAGGATTCTCCTAAGAATTGCCGAGCGATCTGGCTCCTATGGGCACCGACAACCTTTCGAGTACCGACTTCTTTAAGCCGGGCACTAGCACGAGCGGTCGTTAAATTCATGTAATTAATACAAGCGATTATTAGGATCAGTATGGCGATCGATCCGAACAACAGCAAAGTCAACACGTTTGTATTGGGGCTGATTTCTCCTTGAAAATGCGAGTGGAGATGGATGTCTAGAAGGGGCTGTAGAAAAAGCTTCTGCTTGGGAATCCCGTGTTTTTCTGCAAATACCGGAAATTTTGTTTCAATTTCCTCATTATTCACATTTGGTCTGGTTAAAATATATGTATAAAAGCTCCAGTATCCCCAATGATGGAGTGGCTCCTCGTACAGTTTTCCCCAAGTTTCAAACGGGATAAAAATATCCCTCATCAGATGAGAATTTGAAGGGATGTTTTTAATTATCCCAGTGACTGTCAAATCCGTTTTTTCATCGAATTGAATGATCTGGCCTATCGGATTCTGGCTGCCGAATAACTTTCTTGCCTGGCCTTCAGACAAAACAACCGAATATGGATCGTTTAATGCTGTACTGGCTTCTCCTTCTACGAAGTCAAACGTGAAGATTTTAAAAAAACTGGGATCGACAGCAAAATAGGATTCATAAAAATGCTTATTCCTGTAAGAGAAAAGTTTGTTTCCGCCTCCTCTAGAAAGTCGAGCGGACGCCTCTATTTCGGGAAACTCCTGTACAAGCGCTGAAGCCATCGGGGGTGGTGTGACAACAGTCTTTGTTGGAGGAGGATATGCATGTGATTCAGATGCTATCCGGAAAATCCGTTCCTCCTTTTCATGGTGTTTATCAAAACTCAGTTCATACTGAACCCATAGCAAAATGATGATAACGCAGGCCATTCCTACGGCAAGGCCGACAATATTGATGAATGAAAAACACTTATGCCTATGGATGGTCCTTAAAGTGACCTTCATGTAGTTTCGGAACATCACAAACCCCCATCGAATGGAATTTCTTATGAATGCAGGGATAGACTTTAAAATTTGGAGTACATACCAAAAATTAGCAGGGCCATTACCCCGTTTATTGGCGACGCGATCATATTCTTCTGCAAAGTCACCCAGAGCTGTATGTCCCACATATTTTGGCAGGATGTAGCCAAGCACCTTTTCGAGTATTCGAGGAGGATTGGTCTTATTCATGGGAAAATTCCGGAGTTTCTGCCCACATGTTTTCTTGAAGTTCCCTGACTTCAGCCAGTGCCTTCATGCCAGCTGCAGTCAATTTGTAAATACGCCTGCTCCTCCCTCCCCTTATGGGCGTTGGATCATCAAAACAGGATTTCACGAATCCCTTTTTTTCGAGGCGGTGGAGCGGCACATATACAGCCCCAAAAGACCACTCCTTGACTGATATTTCAGATGCTTTTTCGCGTATCGGAACACAATAAGCGTCTTTTTTTAGCTTCAAAATCGTAAAAAGGATGATTTCCTCAGGCCTCGATAGAAATTTCATTTTTTCCTCATCACTTATATCCCTTACATAATAAAACATATGAAGCGTGAAGTCAATATTTTTTCAATATTTGTTAGCCTGGATTTTTATATTGCAAAGATCCTCCGCCCCACCCTAGCATTGAAGGATATGAGGAAGTGCCCTATTAAGCTGCATTATTATATGCCGCGAATTGGCTTCAACGCATCCGATGTATTGAGATCGGCTTGTCCGAAGGGTAAATAATTCAGGTTGGCAACCTTTTATGTGTTTCGAGCGTATTATATATTGTAATCAAATAGATATGGAGGCATGATGGATTTATTGACCCGACTGGAAGAAGCCATCCTTATCGCTGTCCTTAAGCTGAAAGATAACGCATACGGTGTACCTATCAACCGTGAGGTCTCCAAGATTTTTGGCAAAACTTACACCATGGGAGGACTTTATTTTGCCCTGGATCAGCTCGTTCGCAAAGAATACCTGATGAAACGGTCGGCTGATCCAATGCCAAAACGAGGCGGCAGAAGCAGGTCTTATTACAGGCTTACCCTAGAGGGAAAAGAAGCTTTGGAAGCTGCTCGTCAGCATCAGATTAAATTGTGGAAAGTTATTCCTGAACTAAATAACGGGAGCTGACAGGATATAGATGAAAAACACAAAGCCACCTCAGGTAGCTGCCTGGTTTCTGGCCCGGTTATCAGGAACATCCGTTGTAGGAGATTATGAAGAAATATATCAGGAGATGGTAAACGAGTATGGACTTCGTGCAGCCCGATCCTGGTATTTGTCGCAGGTTTTGAAATCCCTGCCGATGTTTGCCACAAATCTTATCTATAGGAGTGTCGACATGCTAAACAATTATTTCAAATTGGCCTACAGGAATATCCTCAGGCATAAAAGGTATGCTTTCCTTAACATAATCGGCTTAGCTGTGGGTTTGGCTGCATGCCTGCTTATGGCCAGCTATGTCATTCATGAGTTAAGCTTCGAAACCATGCACCCAAACAAGGATCGTATTTTCAGGATAAACGGACGAATCCCGATGGGAGGCAAAGTCCTTCTGAACGCCGTGGTCGCTCCCCCATTCGGTCCAGCCGCAGAGGAATCCGTACCGGAGATCGAGGAGAGTGTCCGCATCCTGAGAAGGCACAATGTGCCGATACAGATCGAAGAGAAAGATTTTAAGGAAAAAAAGATGTTCTTTGCCGAACAAGAGATCCTAGAGGTTTTTGCCATTCCCCTTTTTCGAGGTAATCCCAAAACAGCTCTCGAAGCACCCTTTACCGTTATTATCGATGAAACCTTGGCCCGGAAATATTTTGGCGCTGGGAATCCCATAGGAAAAACTCTCCGCCTTACACTACACAGGACATTTGAGTTCCAGGTCACAGGAGTAATGAAGAAAATGCCTTCTAATACTGCCCTCAGGACAAGCATGATCACATCTTTTGCCTCACTTCATCAAACCTACGGCGAAGCGATCAGACAATGGGAAAGCTGGGGAAGGATTACGACCTTTGTCCGTCTCCGGAGGGGTGCCGACCCAAAAACTGTCGATGAAAAAATCACCGCTCTTGCCCGGTCCCATCTCGACGAAGACGAAAAGGAAGCCTCCTACTATTTGCAGCCGCTTGATAAGATCTACATAAATAATGCATCTTACGGCATGAACAATGACTTGGACAACTCGGGCAGCATCACAAGGTTGTATATTTTTTCCGCTGTCGCGCTCCTCATCCTAATAATTGCCGCAATCAATTTTATTAACTTATCCACGGCAAAAATCGCCGGCAGATTGAAAGAAGTGGGCATTCGCAAGACGTGCGGTGCCACGCGTACTCATCTGATAAAACAATTCCTGATGGAATCACTTCTCCTAACCTCCATAGCCATGGGACTGGGGCTCGTCCTTTTTTCCTTTTTTAAACCCCGTCTAGACGTGTATCTTGGCAAAATCCTTAACCTGGGAGTCCTTTCCACACCGTGGATTCTTCCCGCTGTTGCCGTTATGATAATCATCGTGGGTTTTCTTGCAGGATCCTATCCGGCTATTTTTCTCTCCCGGTTCCAGGCTGCAATCATATTCCGATCCGGAGTTCCCCGAGGGCCTTCAAAATCGGGATTACGGAGAATTTTGGTTGGTGCCCAGTTCTTCATTGCAGGCGCCTTGATTGTCTGCACTCTTGTTGTCCTCAAACAAGTGCGCTATTCTGAAACCAAAGACCTGGGATTTAACAAGGACAATCTGATCGTTCTGAACAATCGAGATACCTCCCGTCTCAAAAACGCTCCTGTTGTCAAGGAACAAATACTAAGCCGGACCGGGGTTTTGGCTGCGGCTTCTGTTGACAAATTTCCCTCAGCCCAGAATCGCAGTATCTCTACTGTTCGGATCGAAGGCCAAACTGAGGAAAAAGGCATGATTGTTCAGTCTCTTGAGGTCGATGAAGATTTCATCCCTGCCATGGAATTGAAGCTCGCTGCAGGAAGGAATTTTGAATACGGGAGAACTGCTGACATTGAAGCTGTTCTCCTCAACGAGACGGCTGCCAAGGGTCTCGATCTTGAAGATCCTGTTGGTCAATTCCTTTATCGGGGAGAAAAAGCTTACCGTATCATCGGGATACTCAAGGATTGGAACACAAATTCTATTCATTCCCGAATCTACCCAACTGTTTTGTTCCACGCGGATGAGACAGCGGGTGAGCTTGTCGTCCGACTCCCCTCGGCAAGAAACCAGGAAGTCATTTCACGGATTCGAGAGGTTGTTTATGGGCTTTTCCCCGAACAGATATTCGATTATGCGTACGTGGATGATCTCCATCTTCGAGCCTATGATGAGGAAAGACGCCTGGCATCGCTTTTGGTTTCTTTTTGTCAACTAACTGTTTTTGTTGCTTGTCTTGGCATCTTCGGTCTTGCCGCATACAGCACCGAACAGCGAACCAAAGAGATCGGGATTCGAAAGGTCCTCGGTTCAAGCGTCGCCGGTATCGTCATGATGTTTACTGGCAAATATGTCCGGTGGGTGATCATAGCCAACGTCCTGGCCTGGCCGGCGGCCTATTTTGCGGTAAACAGATGGCTACGGGCCTTTGCTTTCAGAACGGCGATAGGCCTTAGGCCATTTATTATAGCTGGACTGATAACTCTAGCTGTAGCCTTGTTATCGGTGATCTTTCAGACATTGAAAGCAGCCCTTTCCAATCCGGCTGATTCTTTGCGATACGAATAAAAACAGATAACGTAAAGCCATCGATCAAACCTATTGAAATAATTCCCTGTGAAAATTAAAATATTTCATCTAACAGGAGGTTATTATGCTATATAACAAAAAAATATTGGGTTGTCTTTGTTTTTCAGTATTTTTCTCCTTACTTATCCTGTCCTCCCCTGCTTTATCTTTTTACAGTTCGGAAGCAGGAACAAAAAAGCTTACCCCTGAACAGATATTAAAAATCAGGCACATCGGGGATCTCCAGCTTTCCTCAGACGAGTTTCACATAGCTATGGTTGTCACCGAACCGGTTAAAGGAACAACGCGGAATAGTGACATCTGGGTTTATGACACAGAGAGCAGACATCTGATACACTTTACTACTTCGGAAAAAAGAGACAGCCATCCACGCTGGTCTCCAGATAGTGAGACACTGGCTTTCCTGTCAAGCCGAACGGAAAAAACACAAATTTATCTTATTTCTTTAAATGGCGGAGAGGCCGAGGCTTTGACCGACAGTAAAACCAGCATTCAGTCATTCGAATGGTCGCCAGACGGGAAGCGGATTGTCTACATGGCTTCCGAACCCAAAACTGAGGAAGAAGAAAAAAAACAAAAGAATAAAGACGATGCCCGGGTCGTAGACCTAGACGATGCACCAACGAGATTGTGGATGATGGATATGTCAACTAAGGAAGTGATTCAGCTTACCAAAGGAGAGTGGCGTATATCTTCTTACTGCTGGACTCCTGATGGAAAAAGATTGATTGTCACGGCCACAGATCAAAATTCCCCTGAACTGCTGACCGAACGTCTGTATGCTCTGCAAATAATAGACGGGAAACTCAAAGAAATAGCCAGGCCAGCGCAGCCTTTCGGAGGAATCGAAATCTCCCCTGATGGCAAAAACATCGCGTACGCGGGTACTCGCTTCAATGGTCCAACCGCACATGATCTCTACGTCATGTCAACTAGAGGTGGGAAGGCAACTAATCTCACCAACACCTCCCTTGATCGTTCCATCAGGTCGTTTGTGTGGCTTGACAACGACAACATAATCCTGCAAGCACCAAAAGGTTTTAGCAATGCGCTTTATGAGATCCATATTGAGGCCCACGCAAAAATGGTAAAACCCTTTCCGGTCCCTGTCTCAGGTTCATTCGCAAAAGCCAAGGACTTTTTAGCTTTTGTCGGGCAGACTGCAACTCAGGCACCAGAACTATGGATATCCAAAAAACCGGGAGAGGCGGAGAAGGTTTCCCGTTTTAACACCGATTGGGACGTCATTCCCGTCATTGCACTCGAGATTTTCACTTATCCGAGCTTTGACGGGAAGATGATTGAGGCCGGCCTTTTAAAACCTAAGGGATCAAAGGAAAGCGAACGGTATCCTCTCATTGTGTTGGTCCATGGCGGCCCGGCAGGAAGATGGTCTGACAGCTTCCATTCCTGGGGGCAACTCCTGGCCCAACATGGTTTTGCCGTGCTGTATCCCAATATCCGGGGTTCTATTGGATATGGCCATGACTTTGTCACAGCCAACCGGAGTGACTGGGGCGGAGGTGATTACAAAGATGTTATAGCGGGTGTGGATTATTTGATCGAAGAAGGCATCGCTGATCCCGATCGCTTAGGAATCGGAGGCTGGTCCTACGGTGGGTACATGGCGGCCTGGGCAGTGACCCAGACGGATCGCTTCAAGGCTGCAGTCTCAGGGGCACCAATGACTGACCTAGCAAGCGAGTATGGGACAGAGCTGGCTCCCATCAATGCTTACGACACTTGGTATTTGGGAAACCCCTACGAGAATCTGGAGTTGTTCCAGGAAAGGTCTCCTGTGACATTCGTCAAAAACGTCAAAACCCCGACCTTGCTTCTGACGGGAGAAAATGACGTGACCGATCCCATCGGCCAATGCCAGCAATTCTATCGCGGATTGAGACGCTACGGAATGGAAACGGAATTTGTTGTGTATCCTCGTGAAGGACATGGAATCCGTGAAGAAAAACATCAGATCGATCTCCTGAACCGTGTCATCGCCTGGTTCGAAAAATATGTGAAA
>Ga0114922_10001919_pt1 | contig 19659 bp, 15 predicted proteins | sample AartaG_FD_100975 | JGI IMG/M metagenome (GOLD analysis project Ga0114922, IMG submission 100975) | Deep subsurface microbial communities from Aarhus Bay to uncover new lineages of life (NeLLi) - Aarhus_00045 metaG | ecosystem: Environmental > Aquatic > Marine > Oceanic > Sediment | place...
AGAAAATAGTTTGGATGAGACAACGATAGGGGTATCATTCTCGAGAGGAATGCCCCTACCATTGTCTAAAACGGAGAAGACGTTAGTCTTTGTATCAACGATAACTGCTACAATTTTAGCATACCCAGCAAGAGCTTCATCCAAAGCATTGTCAAGAGATTCCTCTATCAAATGATCTGGATTGCTTGTCTCCCCAACATACATTCCGGGGTTTAATTGAATATGCTCGACTTCTTTTAAAACTCTAACGTCTTTGGCGCTATATGCCATGTGTTCCTCCGTTATTAATCAATCCATACAACGGGTCCTGTTTTGTTCAAAGTTTCCGCAGTAGAGCCTGGTTGTAATACCCAAATGATTTTCTTTGGTAATGCTCTTCTGGGAATCTGATTAATATTTTCAGTATACCCGTCTGTGAAAGCGAGACAAACATCACATCCCAGTTCCCTTGCTCTTTCAAGACCTGGTCTAAGAGTTGTCCCACCCCTTCCTTTAATGTTGAATTGAATATCTTTCACCCTCTTGACCTGATACTCCTTCTCCACAGCAGCATCAACCTCAAGAACAGTTGTATAACAATAGCGGTCTTTTTCAATAATATTCTTCACTCCAGAGAGACCTTCTAATATTGCTTCATTTTGCATGCTTCCTGAAGTGTCAATCAGGACTACAATATCAAAAGTAAGATCTCTTTTCTTCCCTGGAAATGGAGAGATTTTCGGAATAACTTTCCCTCCAAGTTTGAAGACATAAACCCGCTTACGATTAATTCTTGTTGGGCTTCTTTTGTACTTACTATATCGACTTCCCTTAATCCACTTTTGAATCATTTGATAATACGGAGCTTTGGGTGGAGAAAGTGCTCCTTGGATCAAGTCAGCGATATGCGATGGTAGAGTTCCTCTTTCTCTGTTGAATGTCTTTACAGACTCTCTAATGATATCTTGAATATGATGATCCACTTTTCTGGCTAAGGAACTTAAATCAGAAACCCCATGCATATTTGACCAACCTTCATGTCCCCCGATCATTGGGACTTCCACATTTGTAACCTTATTCTTCAATAACCAATAGAAATATTTTTCGGTCATTTCATTTTCAGGCATTCCCCACATTGCAGGGAGTTGTGGTGGCCATGGTTTACCATCAATAATGACTGGGTCGAATAACTTCATTTGCTGATTAGCTGCGCAATCAGATGCAACATTCCAGACCTTAATCTTCAGACCTTTTCTACTCTGCTCAGTTTCATTCGATAGTATTCTTATAAGTCTGGGAATGTGCTTATTCAATAGATGCATACCTTCATGCTCAATAACCTTTGTGAGGTTTTCATCATCAGTACCTGTCATCAATTTGGGTTCATAAGCAAGAGTTAATGTACCATCTGACTCTGCCATAACCCCCATGATTGAACCGAAACCGGTCATTGGTCTTCGTCTGATTCTTGAAAATAGATATCCCCAATAGTTATATTTGAGCACAAATCTTGCAACCAGATTTTTTAACCTATCACCCTGGTTCTGGTTTGTCATTTGACTTTTCCCTCACCGGCGGCGACGATGGGATCATAGAACTTTTTCTTGTATTGTCGATCTTTATCCATCATTGCCAGATGAAGAGTTGTCATGTACTTGAAGGAATCGCTCAGTCTGTCATACCCATCAATCTGTGAAATGAACAGTGCAGCAACATCAATGGGCATCATGAGCAGAAAGTCCAGAGCATTCTGAAGCTTCCTCGGATCCTTGTCAAACGGTGGCTGTGATGTTCCGAGGTAAGTACAAAACCCAACCATGAGTTCGGTGAGTTTGGAAGCATCATTTTCAGAAACCAATCTTTCAATTTTAGCTTTGACCGATGCAAAGTTATGAAACACATCCATTGGGCGAATGTGCTTCTTGTCTCGAGCAAACTCAAGAAAGATTTTGGTCATGTTGATGTTAAGAAGACCAGCACCTTTCAACTCGATCTCCTCATAGTCAAGAGCTCCCCGAGCAAGTTCCATTTTCCAGAGATGATCCGATAACTTTTCATAACTGGCTGGGTTGGCATAGACGGCACCGATTTTCTGTGATTGAAAATCGTACAGATACTCGGGAAAAGTTTGAATGAACTCTATAACCAATGGATGAAAATCTTGCTGCATTGCATAATTGATGAAGTCATGTGCATTAACTTCAACATATAGATGACACTGCCGACGAAGTCCAGCAGCATCTTCTAAATTGTCCATTGAATATTCAGAGTCATCCGGGTTATCAATTGAAAATACAAACCACCCTTTTGGAAAGGCGTATGTGTGAACTGCATATTCATTCTGAATCTGCCACAGAAGCTGTTGGAGTTGATGGTCTCCACGTGAAAATTCATCAATCACGAAGAGACCATACGTCCCCTGCACTTTTGGAACAAAGTCAGAATAGAGCATTCTGAAATCATTAAACCCTTTCTCATCTTCAACCGGAAAAGGAATAATGAAATCATCTCTTGAAAGAACTGGAGATTTGATCATCATCATCTCAAACTCCTTCTGCTCTTCAGATTTTTTGTTGTGGGCTCCGAAAATCTCCTCTGTCAGTTCTTTAGCAATTTGAAGACAGATTTGAGTTTTACCCACACCCGCTGGTCCAATGATATGGTAACATTGTTTGTCTACATCTCTGCCTTTATTCCAGGCAATGATGGTATCTTTTATATCATTCTTCAGGATCTCTTTGATCCGGCCAATAGAAGTGACTGCGATGTTAAGTCTCTCCTGGTATTTTAATTCAGCCTCTTGTTTGGCAGTATCTGTATCTGGCATCGGACTCTCCTTTCAATGGGTTTTAGAATTGTATATCATCGAAGCTAAAAGTTTTTGCTTCAGGCTCTTGTTTATCTTCGGATGGAGCAGCTTCCTTTGGTTGTTCATCTTCCATAGACATAACACCTTTTGGAGGTGTTGATGCTTGTTCAGCATCACCGCCATAACCAGAGGCTTCCCCTTGCTTTCGTTTCGACCAATCGAATTTTTCATTGAACTGTTCGACCGTTTCTTTTGAAAGTTTCAGAAGTTTGAGTACGGCAGTATTTGGAATCTGTGGTCCTCGTTCTAATACAAAAATGTTGACCATATTTCCATAAGAAGACTCTTCTTCATCCTTTGTAACTTTTGTGACAAATCTTTTGTTATTAACAACTGACTTCTCAAAGGCTTTGCTTTGATCTGTAACTGGCTCAAATATCGGAGATAATTCTTCTTCATTGTAAAGATCATTGAGGTAGTCAGATACATTGCTATATCTCATTCCTCTACCTCGCATGAAGACGAAAACAGGTTTCTTTTCTTCTGTCAGGATTGGTGCACCATCTGGTCTACAATAGATTCCGGCGACAAGAATTTGAGCTCGACAAGGATTGCAGAAATCATTTGCTGCTCTTTCTGCTGAAGTCATAGGGCAGGGTCTGTCACTTCCATCTCCCAGCTTTGTAGTACCATGCCAGGGTGGAGTCCCATCTTTATATGAGAAACATTCCGTTACTTCGCCTTTTCCCTTTTGACTCTTAACCTTTACTAAAATGTCTTTTGTGTGAGTGATCACTAGATTAACTTCATCCAGATTATACTCAACGCCTCGAACCTGTAATTTTCCAGATTGTTCTTTAATGCCAAGATGGTTGTCTCGAGATTTTCCTGAAATATAAACGCTATGGAAAAACTCATCTTCGGGAGCAACTTTTTCCCCTCCCCCACTTCCACCTTGATATCCTGTTCCTGATAGATCTTGATACTCTTCGAAATTTTCAGCCATGTGTAAATTGTCCTCCTGTTATTTATTTGGGACTAAACACCAATTTTGTGCGTTACGATCATCTGGTATTGTGACCAGAGAAAATTCATGATTGAACCAGCATTTCATATACTGCTCCATAAGCTCACTTGAAATGAACTCGCATAACTTATCGTATCTTGGTAATTCAGTCAGCAACGGGTCTTGTATAGTAATAGGATTAATCTTTCTAACTTTTGAATCAGTGATCTCACCTGTAATGAGTTTCGGATGTGGACAATAAACAACTACAAGTTTATCTCCGACCATTCGATAAATCTCATTTTGATAAAAATATGAATTTGTATCTAAATCAAACGCGACATTTTTTCCTGTGAGTACTCTATTGATAGATGTATGTTGCCTGCATAGAATACCATCTGGTTCCTTTTCCTTGCAGATTTCACAATCGGAATGATCTACACTATAGTTCATTCTAATTTCGAATGTTGGTTCTGCTGCTTTTGAAAAGTAACCTAATATTCTTCTTTTGTTCAATAGAAACTTACCAATTGTAATGGGGTAAACGTCGCACCCGAGCTTTTCAATGAACTTTTCAATTGAAAATTGTTTCATGTTTGTTAACTCCTCTTCTCTTAAAAAATAAGAACAAAAACTATGCGAGGACTAAACTGTGGGTGTTCTCTGCCACATGCCGCACAGCTTGATTCTATTCATAAAGAATAAAACCATTGCCGTTGCCACATGTGACAGAGCCTTGATCTTTACCCGTAGATTTACTCAACGTGAAGTCATTGATCTTGATCTTTAACTTCACATATATCTCTGAGTTTCTTTGGTACTTTTATCCTACATAAATCAGCAACCCGAACAAGCATCTCCGGTGTTGTATTTCTAAGAAATTCTTCTAACCTTCTCCTTAGCTTACGTGTCATTAATTCATTCTGTTCTGAGCTCATTCAAGGTCTCCTTACAGCACAAGAGAGAGATACACAGGAGTTTCGTCTTCCTTGATCATATCTCCCCCACCGCCTGAATCAGTATGGAGAAGACTAGTCCTGAGAGACCCTGTATGACCAAGTTCCTGCGAATTGATTTGAATGTCTTTCAGTAAGGGAAGAACTTCCTCCTGAATGTGCGTTGAGAAATCACCCAATATTTTTTCAACTTGATCGGGTGGAGCGTCCTTTGGAAATTCCGGCAGAATTAACGCCGATGGACGAATTTTCCCAAGAGCTTTTAAACGAACCATCTCTGCCCCATAACAACCACGGATCAGATATTTCCAGTAAGCTTCCCAATGTTCGGGAGATGGCATAATTTCAATACCCACTGGAACTCCTGCAAACATAATCACGGCACCAATCTGATTTTCAACTGGTTCGAATGATGCCGCAAAGTCTTCAAGAGCTTGTTTGATTGATGGTTCATCATAGAAGTCTCTAATGTGTGCTCGATCACGACCCAAGCGCCGTTGGCCAGGAAGGATTCCTTCCATCCAGGAACTTATTCTACTCCACAGTTTGTCGTACTTAGTCCTGGATCTGACACTTGGATCAAGTAATGCCTTCCTTAACTCAACTGGAAGAATATCTTCATCATTACCATCTGGTCGGAGTAGTCCACCTTGAGTTGATTCAACACAACATGCATTATCAAACTCTGCTGAACGACGACTGGCGACAACTCCTGAACCGGCCATTGCGTGATCTTGTGCACCTTTTCCACGAACCATATAGTTAGACGGAACAATAGCAGGACGATCTTGATCATCATTTTTAAATACCATTGTTCCGTAACCTGAAGTTCGGGAGAATCTCAAATTCTCAGGACCCGCGATGTTACCTCTGGATGGACCGACAATAGGAACTACGGTCATTTCATCATCAGATTGTAGCGGACCAATCCCAAGATCAGAGAAGCCTAGATTTTCAAAAATTGACATAACGGTTTACCTCCCGATTAGGTTTTGAAATTTATTGACGAGAATAGTCTTCACAGCATCTGTATTCTCAACCATGCGTGTGAAGATAAATTCAGTCTCAACATATTTATAGTCAGCGAGCGGTATCGGTTTTACATCAGGAACAAGTGCTCTGGTAGTTCCCTGTCTCGCATCAGCGGCGAATACCGGATTGAAATGAATCAGGTTAAAGTCATAACCTGAATCTTTGAAATGTTTATAGGTATGGGCAAACATACCTTTTATTGAATTTTCATAACCGTCCGATAAAACAACAATATTCTTCACTTCAGTCTTGACCGCTTTAACTAATCCCGACCATAAATCTGTGTGGTTCATGGGGATAATCATACTGATCGGTTTTGCGGTTGGAGTTGTAACAACCTTTCCGCCGACACGGATGACCTCCTTTACATTTGACAAAATAGATAATAGACATAGAGACGTCAGGAGAGGATGTAACTTTCTTTCCTCACTTCCGGCCATTGATCGTGATGCGTCCACGATAACAACACATTCACCAATATCAAGTTTATCAGCGATATTGATTCTATGGTCAATAGCCTCGGCGATGCTATCCATATCTTCGGAATCAGACTGAGATAGTTTGAAGTAGAGCAATTTAAAGAGGTCGTATATATCATGACTTTTATAGTTGATTTTTGCTTTCTTTGCTCCAACTTTCTTACGAGCTGCGATAGTTTGAATCTCTTCTCTTGCTGATACCTTTGAGCTGTCATGAACATCGGACAACTCAATGGGAACTTTATATTGATTGCGAAATCCAATTACAGTTCGCAATGGCATACCCTTCATATACTTTTTGAAGTCTTCAACATTACCATCTGCTGATGCTTTCCGAAGATTCCAGTATTGATCAATCTTTTTGAAGTAAACCACAGGATCCGCAGTTTTATATACCGGACGCTTATTGAACAGATGTAACACAACGTGATATGCATGAGGGTTATAGCGACCGATGCATTTATTGAATAGCTTTTCATCGCCGTTCAATATTTTATATACGGTCTGTGATCCAAGAGCATGCCTCACTAACTTACGAAGTTTGGTCTTGAAGTTTACAGCCAATCCATCGAGTTGTTTATTTTCCCGACTGAAGATGAACTCCAGAATTAATTTTCTTGTTCTGGCGTTGTTCACTTTCGTAAATCCTTCACCTCCAGTCAACATGATCAGGTTCTTGATGGCCCTTGCAAATCGATCCTGTGAAACCTTTTCAAGATTATACCTGAAGATGTCTTTCTCAAAGCCTTCGGGGAGAGCAGAAGGAACCAAATCTTTACCAGTTCCTGTCTGAGGATTAGCTAACAACATATGATTCATAGCTCCCTTTGAAAACCCTGTTCCGCCCAATAATGTGATAAGACCAAACATCACTCTATCGAACTTAAATAGTTGTTGCCACATTTGCAGCACTTGTGTGAACTGCGCATCAGCACCTTCGTAGAACGCACCCTTTGGTGCATACTGCATAATCCCAGAATCAATCTGTAAATTTTGACGAACCATCTCCTATACTCCTTTTTTTACGTGGGATAATCATATCCAATTTTTTTGGATGAAAAATAAATAGCATTTACCTTCATAAGTTGAGTTGGCGCTCAGGGGAGTTAAACGTAGCGTCAAGAAACCCGAAAGTGTCTGAATCTACGTTTAGTCCCCCTCGCACATAGTGGTGCCCTCAAAGAGTGATATATGTAATGTTTGGTTGATACACGAGAATTGAACTCGCGACATCCGGCGTGATAGGCCAGTGCTCTTCCAACTGAGCTAGTATCTGAAATCACATGAAGTCTCTTAATGGGCATAAAGTTGACCAGAAGTGATATATATAATATGTAGCGTCCCCTCGTTGGAGGAGACAGTCCTGGATAGGCTCAAACGCCTGGAGACCGACTAAGGTCAATGCTGAAATTATATAAAGTCTTCTGGGCAAAACTGATGCCGAGCGTTATCCACCTTGACTCCACCCCTGAGGTGTTTGCCCGATGGCACTCGACATAAATGGAGCCGGCACATGGATAAACATGTGTATCACCCGGCATAATAATGGTGGGACGGGAGCCTAATTAAAGACCGAACTCTTACGAGACCCGCCCCATAAATGATATGGGGCGCGTTTATCCACTGACCACTCCATGCAAGCACAGATTACGCCAGTAGCACATCCCCATAAATGGTGGGGCGCGATATCCAGAGACCATCCCGCAAAGCGATGAATATGTCAGTGGCACGCCCCATAAAAAAATAACTAGAAGTAGTGAATGACTTCTTTGAGAACACTCACTGTAGTCTGAAAAGTCATAAAGTCTTCTAGTTGAAAAAGTTCGGGAGTGGTAAATGTAATGTGATAGACCTGCCCGGTCTGTGGTGGGCAAGACGGGAATCGAACCCGCGTTCTATGGTTCCTAAAACCATTGCTGAACCAACGTCAGCGTTCTGTAATTACATCAAGTCTCCCGAGAAAATTATAGAATAAAATAAAAGCTTATTGAAATTCTTTTAGAAATTGGTCGGACAAATATTATATCTTTATTATTAATATATATAGAACTTGAATATTTAAAATGATCAGGTTGCATCCACTAAAACTGGATTGCGTTCGTTGTTTAGATCGAAGATTAACTTCTTACCGGGGAAGCTATCTGCTGTGTTCTTGATTATCTGTTTAGTCGCACTTGGTAAAAAGTTGTTGTAATAATATAGTTGAAGTCCACCCTTGAAATTGAATGCTACTCCATCGGCAGTTTCGGAAACTTCAACTAGTTCATCTCTTGGGACTACAATTTTGAATGTTCCTTTTTTAATTGTTATCTCGGCTGATTCAGACATTCGGTTCTCCTTCTCTTAATACTAATAAAATTGCTGTATTCAATCTTTTTGATTGCTCACAGAACCACTCTATCATATCGTCTTTATTATATGTTCTTAAAAAATCAGCAATCAACTTTGGATATGATCTAGTATCTGACTGCTCTTCTATTTCCGAAATTATTTTATTTCCATTTTGTTCACAGTAATTTTCAACTTGGAACGAGTTTATTTCTGGTTTTAAATACTTCCAAACATTAGTTATAAACTCTTCATTATCATATTCTAAAAATTTAATTAGATAAAGAACATCTGATGTGTCTTCTGCGTCTTCAATTTTTACAGTTTGAGGAAATATAAAATCATACCTCTCTTTGATATAACGTATAATTTCAAAGCATAATTCTTGTAGATCTTTAAATCCATATTCTTTTCTTAACAGCGGAATGGTTGCATTAAAGCTTTCTTGAAACTCTCCTGTTCGGATGCTATCAAGAATGGTTAAGAAATAATAACTCTTCAATGCAGCTTCTTCATAGGGATAACCAGTCTGACTCATAACTCTTAAGTCATCCATATCCTCTTCTGGCAAATCTAAAGAGTTTCCTAACAATGCTTTTAGTGCTCTATTTTCAAACATATTACCTCTCTAACATTAAAGAAACAAAATATGAATTTAATAAATCTCTACCAGGAGATGCTTTTGGTTCCTTATATTCAGCTTCACCTTTTTGAATAATCTCAGCTAAGATTTCTTCTTTTGTTATATAATCATCTGATAGTGGTCCCATAAACTCTGCTAATACATGTGGAGCATTATATGAGATAAATGAATAGGTATCAAGTTCCCCTAATCTCTGTCCACCTTCTCTACGTTTACCAGAGGTTGGTTGTCCTGTCTTTCCTGTTACTGGTCCTGTACTTCGACCGTATATTTTTTCTGCCCCTAGATGCTCAAGTTTTGTAATATACATATATCCACAAGGAACTTCTCTTGCTGTTTTTGTATTGTAATCAGGTAGCAATAATTTATATCCTGATTTTAGACCAAGGACTTTAAGAGCTCCCTGAATATGTTTATGGTTTGGAGCTTGAAATGGTGGAACTATAATCGGATAGAACTCAGTGCTTTTAACTTGATTCATTAAGACTTTAAAATTTGGAGCTGACAATCTACTCAAACCTGCCACTAATGTTGTCGTATTTCGTTTATTCGGTGAAGTATCAAGTTGCGAATATACCAGTTTAATTAAATCAATTACTTTCGTTTTAGTACCCAATGAGATAATACGTCTGGCCATTTCCTTTGAAATAAGACCAGTGTACATTTCATATAGTTGACTAATGTTCATTCTATTTACAATCCCAATTGGATTTAATATTATTTCAATACGATCTCCATTTGGCATTCTTGGCATCAATTCATCTTTTTGGATCAGAGATATAATACCTTTATTTCCATATCGTCCAGCTAGTTTATCTCCAACTCCAACAACTAATTCCTGTTCAATTCTAAATTTTACCAATGCTCCTTTTATTGTTTCTCCCTTAAAAGTAAATTTTTCTTTAGAAACTTTACCATATCTCTTTGCTGTTCGGTTGGCTAAATCTTTTAATTTTGGAAACTTTCCTTCTGAAACATTTGAATAAACAAGGATATCAACTATTCTTCCACCTGGACTTTTCTTAATAAATTGACCAGCTAATAAGTCAGTTGATTCATCATCTTCAAAACCAATAATATCTTCAACGTCTCCCATTGTTTTTCTTAATAGAGGTTGCCCTTTTTCAATATACTGACCTATTTCTCCAACGAACATAAGGCGATCATTTTCTGAGATTAAAACTTCTTCTTCAATTCCATGTAATGATGTTAGTTTATCTTGATCGGCAAGACTTTGACTGATTACAATTCCATCCTCAAAGTTATATCCATTATATGCCATCATTGCAGTTAATAGAGGGCGCCCCATTGAAATACTTCCATCTGCCATACAAGCACCTTCAGCAATAATCTTTCCTTTCTTTACATCTTGGCCGGTTACAACTGTTGGTTTGAAGACGCTTAATGTATTTTTTCCTGATCCTGATTTTAAATGTGATGGTGTAATATCAACTGATTGACTTCTGTTTCCACATTTTAAATAGATTGCATGATCTGTTATTCGTGTTATCCTTCCATCACAGGGTGCTTTCTTTACAAAGCTACTAGATAAAACACTTGGTAGTATAGATTCATAACCAGACATAACAGGAGGAGATTGAGGATTCTTTAATGGCAAGGTTTGTTTTGATTGGTTAGTCCCCATGATAACTCTTGCCCCATCTGTATTTTCAATAAAAGGAATCATAGCTGATGTTGCGGAAAGCATTCCTGACCCTTCACTATTAGTAATAGTTTTTTCTCCAAATAATCCTCTTGAAGATGAGATCATTGCATCAATTGTTAACTGTTGAATCAGTCCAATGTTTTCACTTTCAGGTGTATCAAGCGGATCAACATTTCCAAAATAAGATGGATGTAAATTTCGACCTACTTCAGAGATAGCTCTTTTATCAGGAATACCACCAACCTTCTTTCCAACTGGAGATATTCTTGTCATGGTTGCCATTTCTTCTATCGGATTTGCATACTCCATATTAACAACTAGTTCTGTCATTAAGAAATCACTTAAAACTTTTGTTGGAGAAATAACAAATTCAGCTTCAGTGTTGCCTGATAATACTTGTGCTTTATATGTTGTGTAAGCTGCCAGAATTTGTTTTTGCGCTAAATGAACAAGGACTTCTGAATTTCTAATCCTTAAATTGCTTAAATCATTTCTCTCAATAACATAGTTTTCAACAACTTTAGTTGCCATATATTCCATAACTCTTTCAAGTTCAAATGGTAATTGTTTATTCTTTAATACTTGCTTTACAACAGGGTCGATAACATTCTTTACTTGTTGACCGATTTGAAATGTTGAATTAATTCTTCCTGTGTGTTCAATGATCCATTTTTCAAAGAAATCTTTTGACGGAAATTCTGAATCTGTTTTAAATCTTTCAAGTTTTGCATGTAAGAATGACTGACACATCTGTCTCTTGAGTTCGCTATCAACTCCTTTAAATACAATGAAACGACCATCAGGAATTCTACTTACGAACTCTACACCTTTAGGTTTTACATCTGCATACTCATATTTAATTTTGTATTTTTTAAGAGTTTCCTCAAAACCAAATGCATATGAGAGTAGAAAGATTAATGGCATTTTATAAGTCATAAATCCTTCAAGATATTTTTCACGCCTCAGCTGCTTAGAGTATATTCTAAAGACTGAATATGAGCTTTCAAATCTCGACTCACCAGGTTTTGGAAATGTTATTGGACATTGAGTTAATTGATTTACCAAGCATTTTCTTTGACCATATAATCTGAATGTGCCTGTATCTGGATCGATTCTTGGAAGCTCCATTTTTATATTATGAACATTACCAAATTTATCTTTTAAAGTTACATTGGCAATATTGATATCTGACTTCATTAACTCTCCTGCTCTTTGAGGTTTTTGAGTCAGATTAATTTTTTCAATTTTGATTGGGATATCTTCTCTTTCTAAAACTCTAAATGAATTTGTTAAATCCTTTTTTAAATTTTTCTCAAAATCAACTTTCCTTTTTTCATAGACATGTTCAGGAGATTTATTCCCAACTAATTTTTCAGGACTATATGCAGATATAGCTGGATCTGTACTTAAGTTAATTGTTTTATGTGGTTTTAATAATTCTCCAGCAAAGTTTTTATCAACAGCTTTTAATGCCATAAGTTTTCTATCAGATGGAATAACTTGCATCATTGCTTTTGCTTGATCAGTATCACCACTCACTCCAGCAAGAATTGATGCAGTTGCTGTATCAAGAACATCATCTTTTGTAGCATCACCAGATGTTATTTTGATAACTTGATCTTCATCTTTTTTAAGAAAGTCTTCAATTGCACTACGGACTTTTGATTTACTTCCAGGATCTAAAGATTTATCAATAACTTTTGATACAAGACGTGCTGCTTGTTTTGTACTGTTCTGAATTTCTTGATCCATAGGAGTACTCTTAACAGTTTTAAGATACTGCATAACTCTCTGAAATTGATAATCTCCATCTTTAATTAAGAGTCTGTATCTTGCAGAATCACCCATATAACACATCATCATATGATCGAATGGTAATTGATCTCCTTTCTTAATTTCCTTAATCAATGGAAATGATTTTCGATTTACAAAACTATTCATTGCTCTTTTAGTATTGACTGTATAGAGTAATATTTTTCGATAGTTTTCAGGAAATCTTCCAAACGCTTGAGTCAGAGCATTAAGCATTAAGAAACCAGGGCGTTGTCTATACGTTGATGGTTTATACATCGCATCAATTGCACCAAGGTATTGTGAAAGATCAACAATTATATTTTTATTTGCAGGAACTTTTTGTTGCATTGGATATGGTATTAGTCCATAGTTTGTATATGATTTTCTTAATTCTGAAGTTAATCTAGTTCTTGGAATTTTAGTCGTTGGGATGACAACTAAACGATAATCAATTCTGTTTAAATTCATATAGGGATAATCATTTGTAAACGATGAGTTCTCACCAAAGTAGACTAGTAAAAAAGGTTCCTTTACATTTTGCGGAAACCTCACACCATCAACTACATGAGTGTATTGTCTCCAACTTTTAAATTGAATCATTTTTTCTCCGTCTCCACTAATGTTCCTGTTAGTACTTTTTCTAATACACTTGGTTCTGCTGGTTCTTCTGTAATCAGACCTGTCCTGATTGACTCATTGATATTTTCAAATGCAAGACCTTGAATAAAACTTGTTTTGAATACAACCTGTTTCATATTTATTAAAACAGGGTCCCATCTTTTAGCTAGTCTTGCAGGCATTTCTAAGTGACCTTTATCCCTCAAAACCTGAGAGATTAAAACTTCTAAATGAATTGCATCCGCAGATCTTAATGGGCCATATACTCTAAACAATTTTATAAATAAATGATTTGCATCTTTAAAAATTTCTCTACCGCTAAGCAGTCTTTGTGTATATTGAACCTGCTTTTTCATATCTTCATGCTCTAAAGATGTTTCAAGAATTGTGCTATTCTTTTTAAAATATAATTTATAAAATTCTTTTCCTATCTGTTCCATTTTATAAATTGGAATCTCAACAGGAAAGTCTAAAATTATACTAAAAATAGCATTTGGAAATTCAGCTCTACACACAAGTCCTTTAGCGCTTAAATATGTTCTTTCAGCATTAACTCTTAAGTCTCCTGAGTTTGGATAATCCCCAATTGTTATAGTAAGTATGCAATCATTTTTAGCAACTAAAGTATTTTCTTGTTGTGCTATATTACTGACAATAACTGATTTAGTAACCATTGGATCATTTTGAACTATGTCTCCCATGATATCTTTTTTAATGATATCTACAGCACCACCTGTATGGAATGTTCTCATGATTGTTTGTGTACCAGCTTCCCCGATGAGTTGAGCTGCAATTATTCCTGCGTATGGACTCTTATGTCTTTCAAGTAATTTTCCGTAGCATGTATGGCAAAGTTTTGGAGATTCACAAAAAACTGGAGATCTTAAATGAATGACATCTCCAACCTTATATTTATTTTTGTCAAACTCTACAACCTTACCATTTTTAATAATGAACCTTCCACCAAGTCTGCCAATTAACATTGATGTTAATCTTTGATCTAAAGTTCTTTTTGTTTTACAGTCTTTTAATGCTCTATCTATTTCAACAGAGTTTGTAACGTATGCTAATTGTCTAGACATGTAACCTGTGTCAGCTGTATTTAAAACTCTATCAATGATTCCTCTTCTTGCTCCAGCTGCTTGTTCAAAGTATTCTTTATTTGTTAAACCTTCAGCAAATGAACCAACGATAGGATCTAAAACTTTTCCAGTTGGATCAGCAACAATCCCTTTTGCTACAAGAATTTGTCGAGTGTTTCCCCAACCTTTTGCAGCACCAGATTCTTGTAAGTCTGAAAGACCTGTATCTTTTAAATAAGTTGCAAGAAGCTTTTCAGACTTTTTAATTAAAACGTCAGCTTCTTCAGTTGAAGCTCCTTTAAGTTGATGTTTGATTTTTAAAATCTCTGGTGGCATTTGAATATCGTCTAATGTAAAAGATGGAGCTAAAATAGTAGCGAATTTAAAACCCAATCTTTCTAATGTTGAGAATGTTTCAATTGCTTGTTTTTGTCCATACTTCTTTAAAACTACAGGTATAGATTTGTTTATATATTTTTTGGTTACAACGTCATTATGAAATGGCCAGCTCATTGGAAATGTACTATTAAAAATAGCTCTTCCCATAGTTGTATTTTGTCCTCTGAATTTAACTGGAATGTATGGATCAGTTGCTTTTTCTAAGTCTTGTGGACTGACAGCTATTGGAGAACTTTTCTTTTTAATGTTTTTAGTCATCCCATAAATACCCACTAACATTTCTTTACTCAATTCAAAGTTTACAGCATCTGAGTTTTCTCCACTTTCAGATTTCATCATTTTATCCATAACTTCTTGTTGTGACTCATTGGTTATTGGATGATAGATAGCCAGTGTATCTCCATCGAAGTCAGCATTAAAACCACCGACTTGAAGAGTACATAATTGAACCGTATTTCCGATAGTTAAAATTGGGTTAAATGGACGAACACTTTCAGCATGAAGAGCCGGATCACGTTTTGCAAGAACAAGTCTGCCCTTCATAGCAATTTCTGTAATTCCAAATATGATATCAAATAGAGCTTTGGGTATTTTATCTCCACCTTTAATAGCTTTAAATACAGATCTAATACTATCAATAGATAATTCTAATTTTGTAAAGGATTTAATTTCTTTTCCGAGTTTTTCTAAATTAGATTTACCCGAGTTAAATATTTTATTGAGAATAAAAGGTTCAAACAAACTGACTGCAAGTCTTAAAGGAATGCCAATTTCATTTACTTTTAATTGTGGTCCCGGTGTTACAACTGCACGACCTGAGAAATCGGTTCTCTTTCCTAATAATTGTGAACGTATCAGTCCCCTTTTCTTTTGAATTAATTTTCTAATGAATTTGTCATGTTCAAGAACAGATTTTTGAAGTTCATAATTGAGGAGATCAAACAGAGGACCAGCTTTAGATGCCCCTTTCATTTGTGACGCTTTTCTCATTATAACCGTATAGTAATCATTCAACGGATCTATAATCCACATTCCTTTTAGGTCTTGATATGCTGGTCTTTGCTCAGGAGGAATAACAGGAATAGCATCAATGGTTAATATGTTTTCATCAAATGCTATCTTTATCTTTTTTATAAACTTTTCCCTATCAGCAGTTCCACCTCGGAATTTTATCTTAGGAAAAATTTTAATAAATTCAGATATCCCTGTAACACCATTCGGATCTCTGACAAGTGAGCCATTGTTATCAACAGAAAAAGTTTCTTGTGATGAAAGAAACTCTTGGATCTTCATATCTAATTTTATCAGAACACCATATGCAGTTGGATGAATCACGATTGCATTTAGATTAATAAAAGAGAATACTTTCTTTCTGTCAACTGATTCTTCAGGTCCAAAAATTGATTCAGAGAATAGACCATCAGAATGATACTCACCAGGTTTGGAGAACATTTCTGCTGAGGTGACTGGCTTCAAACCTCTCTTAAATTTTTTAAGGTCTAAGAATTCTATCACTTATACACTTTCTCCTGTTTTACTTAATACTAAATATTTTTTAATATTGTTGAACATCCTTGTCACCTGTGCTTTTTTGGCTGCTGCAGATGCAGGTTTTGGAACTCTTTTAACAAACGTATCATTTTTATGATTTAAACTATTCAGCATGGTTTGTAAATCGCTAGAGCTAAATCTATCATCTGTCATTAAACGCTCTATCATTTTAATTGATATCTGAATGACTTTAGGATCTTCCATACCGTATCTGTTGCAGACAGGAAATAAATAAGCGCTTGTATCTCTACCAATCGGTTGTAGTTTCATAAAACAAGCAGGTTTCATTCCGTATAGACGATCTCTCATATCTTTTTTCAGGAGATATCCTATACTCTTATCTGGATTAATTAGCTCATTTGCTCTCCTAATTAATTCGGAAAGGTTTTGTAATTCTTCTTTAATAATGTCGTTACTCATTTGTGTTGCCTCCAGCTGTGAGGTTATAACATACTATTTTAATTTTGTTCTATAAATACCTTGGCAAAAAAATGTGAGGGGAGTTGTTCCAAAAGACCCGCAGGCTACATCCTTGGCTCCCCTCGTTGTGCCAGTTGACAAGTTCGCGTGACCAGTCTTCCAGCACAAAGTTGGAGCGGGGAGTCTATATTATAGACACCACAGGAAATTCTCCCCATGGCTCCCCGCACATTTTTTTAAAAATCAGCATTCATTAACTTGGTCATTTCATCAACGACCGGCTGCATATGACCAGCAAAATAAATAGTATAGAATCTTATCATATCTTGTTCAATTTTCGATAGAGGGATTCCACCCATCTTATTGCCAGTCAGGATATCACAAAAGTCAACTCTGGATACCCTTCCAACATAATGACACAGGAGATTGTGGGGTAGGATCTTTGTATTGAATCCATAAAAGTCCAAAATCTCCTGCTGGATATTGATGTAATCATGAACTGCTTTTATCTTGTATGTCGTTGAAATAGATGGGCTTCTCAAAGGATAAAAGTTAAGAAGCGATATCATATTTTTATATTCAGTTCCTATAACCTTTCTCATAAGAGTCTGAATATAGACCGCAAGAATTGCAGCATGCTCCGGTGATAATGTCTTGAAATGATGGTATGGGATTTTAGTCATCTGAGACAATAATGGAAAAACCAACGTCTCACATAAAGGAGAAGTATAATTAATCCCCGAAGCACGTTCATGAAAAGAGACAATAAACTCATCATCATCAACTTTTTCCATTGTCATTGTGCTTTGTCTTTGTAACTGTTCGTAAATTTTTTCATATGCAATACTCTTTAACCTTCCAAGAGTATCGTTGTAACTATATGTTTTGAGATTATCTGTATTGATTCCCTGTATATCCTCAGTTGATACACTATCATCATATACGATTGATCCCTTATAAACTGATCTAAGAAACCACTTAACTGACTCATCAATCACACCAACAAAATATGTAATTGGGTTTTTGTTTTCCTCACAAAGGACAAGGATGTTATTCATAATAAAATTAAAGATTTCAATAATATGAACACCAATATCTTTGCCCTGAACATTTTTGATATACTCCCACATAAATCTATCAGTGAGATTATACCTGAAGGTCTTAGTTTTAATTACATCATAGATTTTTCGGACTACATCGGTCTCGACTATTTCAGATGCAAACTTATTATAGACTTCACGATGTAATGTTTGTCCCAACTTGAGATTTTCATTGTTGAAAATAACTGAATACACTTTAAGGTAACATGACAACTGAAGGATTTTTCGAATCTCTTCAGGTTGAAACAGAATGGAGTTTTTCTTTATCTTAGATACATCTACAAATTGATCGTAGTCAACGCCATTTGAATCCAAATAGCTATTAACAAAATCTTTGATCACTTGTATATTATCAACTACAGTATGAGGACGTTTGTTCGGATCCTCACAATCAGATAAGAATTTTATGAACCAGTCACCGAATCCCTCCCCGCAATGTTCGGCAACTCTCTCTATGAATTTTGTCACAATAAAAAATTTATTTGTGATTGAGGAAGGCGAGAGAAAGAGTTTGATTGGTTCGAAATCACCATTTGTTACTAACCATTCTTTCGGGCCATTCTGTTTAATGCTAAACAAATCTATATACCTCCTTTGTGTTGGGGGCGCCCACCTCCCGGCCGAGCGGAAGAAAACCGGAGTGGTGGACGCCGTGGGGATCACGTCCCCAAGATTATATAATGCAGATATACTACACCATCTAAAACATATTTACCTAATTCTAGATTCCACTCAAAATGTATAACCATAGCTGTTACATATCCAAGTATAAGATACCGCCCCTGTTTATACTTATGATACATATTGAATCCAAATATTTGACAGGCCAAAGTTAAAAAATGTACAGTAATACAAATAGCTCTCATCATGAAGAAGACTGGTGTTAATGAATGAAGTTGCTCCGCATATCCGATATATTTGATAGCTTCTAACAATGAGAAAACTGCTGTGAAAGTAACTCCAAATATTATACTTATAGACAACATGAGAAATTTCATCGACTCTTCGACTACAGGAGCAATCAAAGCATTAAGTAATTCACCTGGTTCTGAAATCGACATTAAAGCTCTTTCAGCATGCATTGTCATTTCCATTCCAAGTAACATAATCAACGAAAAAACTATAATAAAACAAGAGAAGTCAATCAACCTATTATCTGAAAATTTTAAATTCATATTCCGCCCTCCATAAAAATTTACGAAAGATTCTCTATTCATAAATTAATATATATAGAACGGTAATTATTTAAAACTAGATCTTATTCAACGGTGTGTTATGTGTGATTCCCCTGTTTAATAATTCATCGACAAATTTATTATGTAGATCGACTGTTGAATTTACGAATGGTTTATTGACTGGTCTGCGTGCGACAGCTCCTGCATAGAGTAAATGATTTTTCTTATGATACTCTAGCAGGAGCGCATCTTTTAACAATGCAGGATCTTTATCTTGCATGGTATTATATTTTTTAAGTGTCTTCTCATGAAGAACTCGGCGGCGAGCTTCTATAATTCTTCGCTTTTTGTTACAACACGGCATTGAGACTTATCCTCTTAGTCCTGGTACGACTTTCTTTGGAGTTGCTATTTTTTGTAGAGGTTCTTTAGATCGAAGAAACCCTCTTGTTGCGAGAGCTTTCTTTTTAGCTACTCTTGAAGCACCTTGTCTAGCAATAGCAATACTGATTTCATCTAATTGCATTTCAACAAACTCTTTGACTCCCATTTCTTTGTCAACTTCTGCAGCTTTTTCTGAGGCTTTTTCGACAGCTTTATCTTGCTGATCAGGAGTTCCTTC
>Ga0114922_10001920_pt1 | contig 19657 bp, 24 predicted proteins | sample AartaG_FD_100975 | JGI IMG/M metagenome (GOLD analysis project Ga0114922, IMG submission 100975) | Deep subsurface microbial communities from Aarhus Bay to uncover new lineages of life (NeLLi) - Aarhus_00045 metaG | ecosystem: Environmental > Aquatic > Marine > Oceanic > Sediment | place...
ACAAATCATTCGTGATTTCAAAATTAGATTTTCCTTCTTTATGGTAATATCCCAAAATCTTATAATCGGCATCTAAAGGGAGTAATACCACAAAACTACCCGTTGGCAAATTTATACAACTCTTATTTTGTTTAATGTGATGTAAATAATGTTAAATCATAAAAAAATAAGTTCTTTACGGTTCTTTATTGCTAATTATTCTATTCGTTTCTTCTCTTATGGATTGAATAATGTTTAACAATTGAGCATAATATAGATTATTTGAAACTGCTTTAGCAGCCTGTCTTATCATTTCAATAGCTTTCTTTTCTTCCTCTGTAATTGATTCAATTGATTTCTTTTCGTATAGTTCCTTTATTCTCTCATTAAAATCATCTGAAATTGTTTGTAAATTTTCGCTGGACTTCATTCGAAATTGTTTAAGTACTTCAACAATAAGTCGGATGTTTTCATTAACAGAAATCGTTTCTTCAGAAAACTTTTGCGACATATTTTGAATCGCAGTGCTCATTTGATTAATTTGTGCGATTGTACCATCTAATGAGGATGTAATTTGATTTATTTTACTTATCATATTGTCTAATAATCTTTCGGCCATGATTTACCACTTTTTTAAAGTTTTATCACAAATTTTATATTATTTTTTATTTTGGGATACTTCTTTCATACTTTTTACCGAACTAATTGCTTCAGAAAGAAGTAAATTAACTGTATCCTGATTAAGCACTTCTCCTGATAATTTTTCGAATTCTTCTAGGTGAGAAATAAGTGCTGCTAAAGCATCTAATCCTAATCCTTCCTGAACTTTTATTAATTCATTTTTTGTGGTTTCTCCAATCTCTTTTAATACTTCAATATGTTTACCCTTTGTCTCGTCTATCTCGACAGAAAATTCCTTCAATTTTTCATTTAAATTAGAGATTTTCTGCTCGATATTTTGATTTAATCCGTCTAGAGAGGTTTTTAATCCTTGAATTGCTTGGCCAAGCTGGGCGATTCGTCCATAAATTGAATTCAGAAGATCAGTTAACATTTCTGCCATTTCATACACCTATGTGATTTTTAAGAAAAATATGAATGTTCTTTTTTATGATTTTAATTATAAATATAACAGATTACACCAATAAAAAAATTTTTATGTTTTTGTGCTTTTTGACTTAATAATATTAACAAAACTAAAATATTTAGATGGGCCATTAGCTCAGCCTGGTTAACGGCATTTAGAGCAAGCTTGGCCAACAAGCGCAGGTCTTATAATTGACTCACAATCAGACAAAGTAAAAAAAAATTGATTGTGACAGTAGACGCCTGAGAGCCGGGGTTCGAATCCCCGATGGCCCATTTAAATTATATCACCACTCATTTTCAGTTGTGTTATTTGCCATTCAATTAATAACTCCAATCCGTGAATATTATCTTTAGTATGGATTTTAGAATTTGGAGTAAATTTTTCGTGGTATTTTAGAGTTATATATTTTAAAGAGGGATTCTCGTTGTACCATTTTATAATCGAATTTTTGGTTTCAAAGTGAAAACTTTCCATCATATCTAGAGTTTCCTCGAAATGTTCGTCTTTGAATACTCCAAAGTGGGGTAAGCTTAACGAATTAATTTTAGATTTTAAATTTCTTAATTTTTCGAAGGTTTTCAGTAGTTCGGATTCATTAAAGTCGGGAGGAGCAAATTCGGGGAGAGGAGTATCAAGATCAAATCGATCAATTATTGCATCTCCTACGAAAATATTCTTATTTTTAACATCTAAAAATGCTATACAATCTTGGGTATGACCAAAAAAGTTTAAAACTTCTAATTTCAATCCATTAATATCTACAATATCTCCTTCTTTTAAAGGGGTTACATTCTCAATAATTGGCACATTGTATCCAAAAACCTTATTCATCTTATCTGGATTTTTTAAATTATCTATAGCTTTCTCGGAAGCTAAGATTTCTGGATTAAATTCGGGCATTAATCTTTTTAACTTTTCTACACCTTGTACATGGTCAAAATGAGAGTGAGTTAAGAGGATCTTATGAATTGGATAAAGATCGTATTGTTTGAGTTTTTTAATGAATTTTCGAACTCCTAATTCAGAGGGAGAATCTACCATCACTCGCATACCGTTATTCTCTATTACATAAATTGCGAGACTATTTTTAAGTCTATATAGCTCAGCATCAATAAGATATGTATTTTCATTAAACTTTCCTTCTGTGTTGATGTAAACCATTGTTAAAGCACATTTATAATTTGAGATTACTATTATTATATTTTTTTTTCTCTAATTGAATATACAAATATTACCATTTATATCTTAAAAAAAATACTAACTAGTTTTGTAGCACTTAAGGTGCATTATTTAAGGCTTCCACTTATTTTCAAACCTTCTATAAGCCAAGAAATGGGAAGTGCTAAATCTAGCAAGTTATCTTTTGTAATCATTGTCGAATTTGGTATGAATGTTTCGTGATATTTACGAGCGATATATCCAATATCTGGATTTTCGCGATACCATTCAATTATTGCTTTTTTAGGCTTTAAATGTGTTTCTTCCATTTTTTCTAATACCAATTCGAAATCATCATCTTTCCATACACCGAAATGATCTAACGAGATTGAATTCAAGCGATTTTTGAGATTTCTTAATTTTTGAAAAGTTTTTAGGAGTTCAATATCGTTGAAGTCTGGAGGCATAAAAGGAGGCATAGAAGTATTACGCTCCTGCATATTAATGATTGCATCCCCAACAAACACATTTTTATTTTTCTTGTCTAATAATGCAATGGAGTCCTGTGTGTGTCCGAAAAAATCGAAAACTTCCAATTCCAGACCGTTTAAGTCTATGATATCCCCCTCTTTTAATGGAATTACATTTTCAATAGGATCTACTTTATAATTATATACTTTATTCATTTTTTCGGGGTTTTTTAAATTTTCAATGGCTTTTGTAGATGCTAAAGTTTCAAACTCACCAACACTTTTTTTTAACATTTCATATCCTTGAATATGATCCCAATGAGAGTGGGTTAAAAATAATTTGTGAATGGGCAGGAGATTAAACTCCTTTAATTTTCTTATGATTTTAGACGCTGCTAAAGAACTTCCAGTATCAATCAACATTCTCGATCCTTTATTTTCGATTACATATATCGACATACGATGAGGTAAACTGAATATAAACGCGTCTATAAGGTAAGAATTATCATTAAATTTACCTTCAGATTCTATAAAAACCATTTTAATCACTTATGCTATTTCATATTTGACACTATCTTTTAATAGAATTAAATAAATTTTTAATTCTATAAATATTTAGATTTTTTAGATTCGAGAACGACGAAAACTTAAAGTAATAATAAAAGGCACTAAACTTATTATAACAGGAGTATAAATCACTTATCTAAATTAGTACTTATCAAATTTAGAACCCATTTTTTGATTTGCATAAGGTTCTTAAGCAAAGCTGCTATAGATCCGTCAGGGAAAGGCTTTTCTTGATCATATGTTTGAACTGCACTCATCCATTTATTTAAGGCTAATTGAACCAGACTAGCTCCTTCTGCTTCCATGAAAATTGGTACAACAGCAGCACTTTCTCGAGCATCTCCAATAGCAAAATATACTTTGCGATTAATATCCTTTAAAATCACGAAGTTGGTGCATTCGTCAAGTTTCCGTTCAACTAAAATCATTTTAAGAATATCTATTTTCAATGCATTATTTTTCACGACAAAATTCTTTTTTCTATCCTTCAATTTTGGGTGAATTTCTGTGTTTAATTTATCTCCAGTGCTTCCTTTAGGGAAGTACTTAGTTATTCTTAAGGAGTTCTCAAGAGCTTCAATATTTATAAATTTCTTGGTATTCGAGTAAAGAACCGCTTGAGATCCGCTCTGGTTTTCTGTAGAAGACAGTTTAATTAATAGAGTCCTATTAGCTACTGAATTACATGTATGGTAAGCTAATTCGAAAAGGTTTCTTGGAGTTAACTCATCATAACTTTCTTCGATTTGCGTAAAAGGCCATTGGGTAGATATTACATCATTAAATTGCTTTAAGAGGAGATTCTCCATGATATTAAAACCCTTGATATTTATTATTATATAGTGTAATTGATTTTTATTTATTTTTATTTAGCCTCAAATAAATATTTAAGATTAGTAAAGAAAATCATTTTGAAATCACTTGAGAGTAAGCCTTTTCGAATCTCTCAACTGCTGAAATGATATCTTGGGATTTTACTCCTATTGCAGCATTTAAAACGATATAAGGAGTAGAATAATTAGTGCAACACGTTCCAAAAATACTTTCTTCAGGGTTGTATACCCTAGGACCGGTAACTCTTAAGTTATACAACGCACCCCCCAGTGAGAATAATTGATCTTTTTTTAAATTATTTAATGACATCGCAACAGCCACAGGATTAAATACATTAAAAATTTTTTCGTCAATTTTCTCAGCAACTTCTTGTAGTTTATCTTCTAGAAGTTTTCGATTTTGCTCTTGTTCTGTTAATAGTGTTTGATATCCCTCAATTCCTAAAGAAAGCATTGAAATAAGAAAATTTACAACTGGTGTTGCAGAAGCACGACCTGCGTATGCTTTACTAATTTTAGTAATAACATCTTCATTTGGTGAAGCGATAATTGCCCCACCGACAGGAGTGAGAACATTTTTATCTGTTGATTGAATGATTGCGTCTATTCTGCCTGAGTCAATGCCAATTCGGATTAATTTCATCCATTCGGGACTCTGTACACCATAAGCGTTAATAACAATATGGACTAAGCCATGTTTTTTAGCAAATTTACTTATTTCTTTAATATCGTCATGCTCTCGAGGAGGGAAGAAACTAGTTAAAGAAATAATTGCAAAACAATCATCGTCCAAACTAGCTTCAATATCTCCAATTGGGATTCTAACGGCGTCCCCGTATATCTTGCCTTTTACGACTTTCATTTTAACGCCTACCAAATCAAATGCTTTGATTAGGGCATTGTGATCAACTTGTGGAACGATAACAGTTCTTTTATTAATTAAATCTGGATTATTCCAATCTGGTTTAAGAGCACCTAAACATAACGCTAAGGACATACCAGTACATAAAGGAACAACTATTGCTTTTTTTGCATTTGGTAGGCCAAATTTTTTTAGAAAATTTAAAGCTAAATAATTACTGAGCTCATACATTATCGACCCTCCTGGAGCCTTGGGTTGCGGAGCGGTTAAAAAACCACTACGTCCTATCCCATGGCAAAATCCAGCGGAAGTTTCTAAGTGTAGATGTGATGCTATTCTTGCTTCCCGCTCTCCTACCCGAGACGCTTTATCGTCCTTATCAGTATCCATATTAGAAAGAGTTTTTAACAAAAACTTGATTTGTTCGTCGCTCCAAGCATTCTGAGGAACATTTTTCTGTTCAAATAAATTTTGGATAGGTTTTAAAAAATTATTTAGGACTAACTGCCCTCGATTTAGCATGTTTTCTGGAATCGGGGTACCTTTAAAATATTCAATAACTTTACTAAAATCAACCACTATGATCACCGAACTTATAATAAAAATTAATTTTGGCGGCCCCCAGGGGGATATTCTTGGAAGAAGCAATTCTTCATCCAAATCGAACCCCTATCCCTCCGCAGGATAACTGGGTATCTTCACTTTTAGTAGATATAAAAATTTTGAAGCCCAGCGTCTGGGACCACCCCGACCGCCGGGGGCCATAAAACTTATTTCTTTGATGTATTTTATAGTTTATTTTAATTGAATTTTTCGATTATTATTTAACAATTTGCTTTACAATATTAATCTTATTGAATAATTCTGTCTTTGATATCTTCGCAATTAATTCGACGACAACCTGGCGTCATTAATCCAAGATTATAGACTGTATCGATGTATTTAACTATGATATGAGAAGTTGCTCCAAAAATGACGTATTTTTTATTATCTGAAGATATGTAATTAAACTTACCAACTCCAATTAGCTCTTCTTTAAGTTTATACGTCCTTTCCTTAAAATTCTCTTCATTCGCAAAAAAAGTTATAGGTATTTTTACGATTTCGTTCACTTCGTTCTCCTGTTTTACCATTTTTATATCTGATGTAGTAAAAGCCACAAATGCTGAAATTATGAAACCTTTAGGTGTAAGATGATCGTCAATACACCCTAAAACAGAAACTTCTTTGTAAGAAATTCCAAGTTCTTCCTTGAGTTCTCTGAATGCAGTATCTAAATAAGATTTATCTAGCTTTAGATCAAATTTACCTCCGGGAAATGACATCTCACCAGAATGTTTATCGGATTTTCTTTTGGTCCTTCGAATCAGTACCAAATCATAGGGTTTATCTTTGTATGGAATAATTAGAAAGACAACAGCAGAATTAACGAAATTTTCGTGCGACATTGAAAGGCGATCAGGAGAATCAAAATCCCTTAGTTTATTTCGAATTAATCGCTCGTTGAAAATGAAGTCCATTTTTATCAATATTTAATGTATTTGATTAAAAAATTAAAATTTTTTAGTAATATTGTTTCTGTATTTAATGTATTCTTTCAGATCCTTTATTTTTTCGAGCTTGAATCGCTTTAATCCTAAGTTCGAAAGACTAAATCCATATAATGTTTCTATAAATGTCACAATCATATAAGCAGTCGCACCCCATACTGTATACTTTTGACCATTTTCGGAGTCGATATAATTGAAATAAAACACCGGAAATTTATTTCCATCAACATCAACAGTTTGTTCACGAAATTGCGTTTTAGATGTGAAAAAATCGATAGGAATCTTTAATATTCTCTGAACTTCGCTTTCTTGTCTTTTCAATTTTTGATTTTTATCAATAATGGCCACATAAGGCGTTATAATATACTTGGTCATAGTAGGAAAATCATCAAGACAACCAATAATTTTAATAGTTTCCCTTGAAACTCCAATTTCTTCTTCGCTTTCTCTAAGAGCAGTATCTCTTAAAGATTTATCTTTATCTGCTTCAAATTTACCGCCTGGAAAAGACATTTCCCCTCTATGTCTCGTTCCTAGATTCGAACGGTGTATCAAAATTAAATCGTAGGGTTTATCTTCATATGGAATAATAGAAAAAAGGACCGCGGAACGTGTAAAGAAATCATCTTTAAGAGAGACTCTCGAAGGGGACTCACAATTAAAAAGTTTGCTCTTAATAAAATTTTCATCGAAGATTAAAGAATCCATATATTTTAGGAAAAAATTTAAGATGGTAAATATTTTATGATTATAATATTCAATCCTAATAAAATTTTTAGTAAGTGGTTATAAATGAAGCTCCCTAAAGAACTTAGAGAGAAAGGAGATCTCAGTACTACAGCAACCAAGGGAAAACATTGCTCTATAAAAGGTTGTGGAGATATAGCCGTAAGATCACTATCAGAAAATAGCTGGAAGTCTTATGTTGAGAAAGCGGACTTAAAGTATTATGATAATAAACAGCATAAGATATATCTTTGTAAGATACATTATAAAGAAGCCAATAAGTATAGAAAATCCCAAGAGAAATTATATCAGAAGAAAGGCTTCTTAGAAAATTCTACTACTGTAGCTAAAGGAAAAAGATGGGATTGAATCGCCCAAATCTTAAGGGAGAATATTCATATTATCATAAAGATTACTGATTATTAGATATTCACTATTTATGAGACCGATAGTTAGTAATGATACAGCAATTATTAATATGATAAAACCAACTAGTTTTTTCCTCATAATTATCAAACAATAAAATATTTGATATAAATTAAAAATTTAGGTTACTTATTTAGTAAGATCTTCTAAAGTCTTGATTTTGAGCGCTATTTTTTTTAGTTTTATCTCAAAATCTTTACTTTTAGCCTCATAATCTTCTTCTGAAAGTTCTTTTGCCGAAAACCTTCCTTTATTTAGATTTTTTTTCGTTTGAAGCTCTGCCTTTTCCATTTTAAGCTCTTTAATCCATAACTTCATTCCTATAGTTAAATCTTTTCTCTCTGTTTCAAGAACTTCTTTTTCTTGCTTATATTTATCTCGTAAGCTCTCAAAAGAGTCTTTGTCAACTTTATGTAGTTTATGCTGCTGAGATAAATTCTTTAATTGAAATATCTTCGTATCAATGTCTTCCTGAATTCTTTGAACGATGAATGGTTTATCCATCTTTTCTTCTAAATCGCTTTCCTTCTGCTTTAGTTCTGCTATTAATGTTTTAATGGCGGTAACTTTTACGTTAATAGATTTGTTATAATCCTCGTCAACATCATACCTAGGATCTTTAATAGCTTCTTGAATATCTTTTAATTTATCTACTAAGATTTGTTTATTTAACTTAATATCGTTATATTCAATATTTAATATCATCTGTTCTTTAACTTCAAAAGGGAGAGGTTTCTCTACGACTGCAGTTGCTCCTATTTTATCTTTCTTCTTACCTTTTTTTTCACTTACTTCAGGAATTGCTTCGAAAGGATCATCTTCTATACTTTCTTCTATGATCCTTTGTTTAGGTGTTTTCTTCTCTTTAATAATATCTCTAGCTTTCTCTATTTCTGTTTTTTCTGGCTTTTTAACTCCTGCTAAAACAGGTTTCCCACAAATGATACAGAATTTGTCCTCCGTTTTCAGAGGGTTCCCACAATATACACAATATTTAGCCATTCATCTTCTCACTTTTTAATTAGTTTTAAAATCAGATATAATAAAATGATATTGTATTAGTAATTAAATTTTATTGGAGTCCAATAATTACAGTTATTTCTCTAAATTAATATAAATTATTGGTTTTAGTATTTTTTATATTAAAACATATTAATTTTAATGAATTATTAAATCACATCATAGATTTAATTCATTTTTCCTTATTTTATCAATGTTAGATATTGAAAAGAAAACTCCTGTCCATCTTGGTCTTTTTGGTCATATAGATTCCGGTAAAACGGCAGTAGCTGCAATTTTAAGCGAGTTTATCTCAACTGCGGGAATTGACGCTCATCCTCAGAGCAAGGAAAGGGGAATTACAATAGATTTAGGTTTTACGAGTTTTGTTCTCGATGAATATTTGATCACATTAGTAGATGGTCCTGGTCATGCAGATTTGATTAAAATTAGTGCTTCTTCAGTGGAAATTATTGATTGTGCTCTAATCGTAATTGATATTACTAAGGGGCCTCAAATACAAACTGGAGAACATTTGATAATGATAGAGTCACTCAATATAGACGACATTATAGTAGTTCTTAATAAAATTGATTTATTTAAAGGAAATTTAGATGCTGAAGTTAAAAAAATTAGAGATTTCTTTGGATCAACCTCTTATGGCCCAAATATTCCCATTTTTTCGGTTTCCGCAAAAAATCAAGTTGGTTTTGAAGAATTAAAAGAAGGAATTTTAGAAAAAATTCAAGGATTAGATATTCAAAGAAATTCCGAAGGAAGTGTTGTTATCCCAATTGATCACCATTTTTCAATTAAGGGAAGAGGAGCGGTAATTACTGGTACGATACTTAAGGGAAAGTTAAATCTGAATCAAGATATCGATGTGATCCCCGCTAATACTTCAGGTAAAGTCAAAAGTATTCAGATTTTCCATCAAAATGTTAACGAAGCTAAAGCAGGCGATAGAGTTGGAGTAAATATCAAGGGATTAGATATTAAAAAGGTGTACCGTGGTTGCTATGCTACAAGTGATAAGACGGCGTTCGATCTATGCGATTTAATTGATATTCAGGTAAAACAAAATAAGCTGTTCAAGCCTAAGACTCAATTTGGTACTCAAGTGCATGTTACAATAGGGATGTTTACAGTTACAGGAAATCTTTTTCCGTACGTTGAAAAAAATGGAAAAAGGATTCAATTAGAAAGCTCGGGTGATTCAAACTTATATAATGCGTATTTATGGTTAAACGAAAAAGTCTTTATTAATAAGGAAAGAACCACGATGCTTATAAGTCGATTAGATCTTCCACCAACAACTCTGAGAATACTCGGTGCAGCAGAGTTGATCGAAATATCCAAAGAAGCTCCAACATTATACAAGTTTAAACTAAAAAAGGGAATTGTTCAAAATCCTAGGCACGCACAAGGGATCGTTTGTAGTGGTTTAGCTCAAAGCTATGAAGGAGCTAAAAAACTCATTGGTCGTAAATTAGAGCCACCCTTTACCAAAATAATTAGTACTTTTGGAACGAAAGGATTAGTAATTGTAGGAATTGCAACAAAAGACCAAATTATGAACAAAGGTGACCCAGTTGCGCTAAAAGAATTACGGAGTTTCACATTGAAATCTAAAAAAGATTTAAATTTGCTGAATTAATTTATTATATTAATTGAGGTTGAAAAAATGGAAAAAATTCGCTCACCAGAAATTAAAATCGATCGGGAATTGTTGGCAGTAATAATGCGCAATTTAGAACAATTGGAAAGTTCAACTGATTTAGAGGGTAGCGCGATCGTTTCAAAAACGGGATTGAGAATAGCTAGTTCTGAAACTGCAGATGTTGTTGCTGACATTTATAGTGCGAGTCCTGCTACATTAATTTCACTCGGAGAAAAAATCAGTAGTGGTTTAGGACAAGGAGAACTAAGGGAAATCGTTATAAGGGGAGTGAAAGGTTATACCATCATTTTAGTAGGGGATAGAGATAACAGCTTCATGTTATTTACTAATTGCAAAAAAGGATATAAATTAGGATATTATTTCCATAAAATTCGTAAATCTTTTATAGAGATGGAGCCCGTTCTTAAAAGAATTGAAACGAAAGAATTAAGAACTCATTAAGTTTTATCATTATTCATTTGTTTGTAGAATAATCAATATTTTATTCTTCTTTTATCCGTTCAAATTATTTAAAAGATATAATAAATAAATATTAAAGAAAGTTTGATTATTGTAGAGATCACGAAGTTTATTTTTAGGAATTGAAGACCTTTAGAATAACAAATCAAAATTGTGAAGAGAAGTCTTTTCATAAAATTGCTTATAATACATACTTCCATCTAACAATATCATTATCTAATAAATTGAAATAATTTGAAGGTATACTCGGGGGAACACCGCTATTAACTGTATATATCCAACCAGTTCCTACACCATTGATTCCGTGCATACATATATACTCCCCGAAATTTAGAATACTAACTTCGCAACAATTTAGTAAAAGGTGATATACTGTAGTTTTATAATTTTAACCGCCAGTCCATTCGACAATATCACCATCTCTTAAATTATATTTCTTGGCTGACACTCCTGGAGATTCATCATTAACTGAATAAAGCCAGTTTTTTTTAAGGCCATTAATACTTTCTACAATAATTCCCCTCTCACCATAATCTGTGATTTCAACCTCACACCATTCGGATAATGCATCAAATGCTGTTGTATTGTAATCTGATAACGTAAAATTTGCCCATGTCACTATTGTTCCATTTCCGTAATCAACTATTAGAGTTATGTCATTAACTTCTCTTAAAGGGGTATTTACTTCACCGACTTCTATACTAGAGGTAAAAACGAAAAATGATGTAAAGCTAGCTATAGCTAATACTGAAATCAATATATATTTATTAAACTTCTTGAATCCTGGCTTGGACCTAGATGTTATAAAAGATGTAGTAATTATAAGCATACTTATCGAAGCTATAATAATATAAGGAAGAATACTTAAGAATAAGTTCGGAGGTGGCCTAGCTTCTTCTCCTGTTGATTCCCATGGAGTGTAATCATCAATAGCCATTTCAAGTAAATAGTCCCCTATTGAGGTGTAAACCCAAAGTAATAGCCCCGTTCGTTTTTCATAAATAAGATTTGTATCTTGTTCTCCATCTGTTTGCTCAAATGCGATTTTAATTGTTAACGGTGTTTCTGAAATTGAAACTAAACCATTAGCGAATCCTGTTGCCTCCTGTAATGCTAGTTTCTTCACCCTTGTCAAATTATCAATAATTTGTATAAGTAAACCTGGTTGGAAATAGTTGTATCCTAGAGTAAAGGTCCAACCTAACTCACTATTGGATCTATTAGCTATTGTAAAGTTCGATGTTAAAATACCAGTTTTATTTTCTACTATTTCAATATCAAACCACGGAATAGGATCATCTATAACATTACCCCAATCATTTGGATCTTTATTATAATATCCCGTTAAATTAGCAATTATCTGTCCTCCAGAATTGGTATTCCAGTCTCCCTCAAATCCTCCTGTTAAATTATACCAACCTGTAGCTCCACTAAATTCGATGATATTATAAATAAAATTATCCTCAAAGGTAAAATTTAGCGATTTAATCTCAAGTAGGTAACCTAAGACGCTACTCTTCGCCCAAACTAGCAATCCTGTCCATTTATCGTAGATAAAATAAGACTTTTGTTCTAATCCACCAATTTGTTCAAAACCAATATAAAAGAAATTGTAACTTTCTTCAATATTTACATCTCCTTTACTATAGAATCCTCCGGGATCAGATTGGTTTAAAGCTAACTCCTTTATATATGTTAAATTTTCATTTGGTATTAAAAATCCAGGTTGAAAATCGTTATACCCGAGAGTAAGAGCTCTTGCAACTTCACTATTAGATCTGTTATTTAAAGTAAAGTTATTATTAAGAGTACCAAGATTATTCTTATAGATTTCAATGTCATACCAAGGTATTGGATCACTAAAGACGTTACCCCAATCATTAATATCCTTATTATAAGAACCTATAAGATTAATTCGTATTTGCCCTCCAGGATTAGTCTTCCATTCACCTTCAAAACCAAATGTAAAATTATACCATCCAGTTGAATCCCCGAATTGTACAACTTCATATAAATAAGGCTTATTGAAATTGAGATTTGGGGAATAAGATTCCGAAATCGTTTGTTTAGCTCTTGTAAAAGGGATGGATCCCGAATGGAGTAATAGGATAAAAAATAAAAGCGAAATAAAGCATATTGTTTTTTTAGTGGTTTTCATTTATTTTATTCACATTTTTCTAAATATTTGTATACTATCTACTATAATCAACAGTTAAATCTCATTATCGGATGTTAAAGGAGTAGCAGTTGCTGAAAGTTTAACGGTGTAAAAAGTTAAAATTATAACGAAAACTCCAAGATACATCTTTTTAGTCTTCATAGAATCAATCTTTTTATAATTAAATTTTTTAGGAAACTTGTGCTAGGAAAGTTAACCTATATATTTAAATATTGTGAAAAATTCTGATATTAAAGAAATAAAGTGAAAAAACTCAAGCTGAAGTTCTTAAGAATATGAGTCTCAATTCAGAACCAACCAAGGATTTAAGGAAATCTCAAATTTTAATAGATAAAAACGCTGATAAAATCGAAGCTGAAAAAATTAATGATTCAATGTGGTTGGAAAAGAAAACCTTTCGGATTTCGCTTATTGCTACATTCACGGCTTTATCTCTTGTTTTAGGGTACTTGATGGCATATATTCCCAATCTGGAGGTATTTACGATGATGATCTTCTTATCGGGATTTATAATGAGTAAAAAAGAAGGAGTAATAATTGGATTTCTGAGTGCATTAATTTTTACTTTTTTCAATCCATTAGGACCTTCTCCTCCACCATTATTCATATATCAGTTAATTCACTATTCTATAACAGGAATTTTAGGTGGACTTACGAAAGATTTCTTACGAAACAAGCAATATTATAAACCAACAGAGGATTTATTTGTTTTTCGGATAATGTTATTATTTGGGTTCTTAGGAGCTATTATTACATTCATTTTTGATATCCTAAGTACTTTATTTGGTGGTTTTGTTGTTTCTATAACGATTGATTATTTTATAGCGACATATCTATTTGGAATAGTGTTTACTACAATTCATTTAATAGGAAATGTTTTGATTTTTATATTCCTACTACCAGGTTTAATCCAATTAATAATGAAATTATTAGATTAAGCTATACAAAAATTCTTTTAAAAATAAGATAATTAATAAATCTAGAGTTGTTAATTTGCTTCCGAAAGGAGTGTAACTTTACCACCAGCGGACTCAATTTTCTCAATTGCTCGTTTTGAAGCTTTACCAACAGTTAAATTAATTTTTTTATTAATTTCTCCGCGACCTAAGATCTTTTGGATGTTGATGTCTTTTAAATTGATGGTGTAGGTGTTTCCTGACTTGGTAGCGACATTTTTTAAAGTAAGATCTTCAATTTTTGAATCTAAATCTTTTAGGTTAAGAGCATTTACATGGTAGATTCTGTTAATGTCTTGTGGTCGTTTGAAACCTCGCTTTCCGAAATCCCAATCTGGATCAGGGAATCCAAGTTCTTTTTGTTTGAGATAATAGGATTTTTTACTTTTCTTCCATTGGGTTGTTTTTCCTTTTCCAGCTCTCTGACCCGCTTTACGGTGTTGACCAACTGTACCGTACCCTTGCGTACGAGTTCCTCTCATTTTTCGAATTCTTTTAGGAAATTTTCGTGTAATATTAGTTCACCTTTTCTTTTTATATCATTTTGTGAATTAAATCGTTAATAAACTGATCTACATAACCCAGAGTTCCGCCTTCATTGTAATGTTTTTTAATCGTTCCACGGTGTCCTTTTCTTGGGGGATGTAATCGAAAAACAGGTTTGATTTTATACACATCCTGAGTTCTATACTGAATCTCCCCGGTTAATAACGCTTTGGAAAACTCTTTTATATTTTTGTATTTAGTTAGATTTTTGATGTGTTCATCTGTGAGTGGTTTATTGCCTTCGACTTTCCCTCTCGCTCTTAATAATCTTAATAGAGCTTTCTCATCTATTTCCCCATAAGCTATGTAATCTTTACATTTTTGAAGCATACCCATATAGCTTATGTCTCCCCATATAAGAACGCCATGATTAACTTTATGCATTCTCAACATTTTTAATGTATCTAAGATTTTACGCTTCATTCCTGGTGCTCCTCTTATACGAACTGCAAAGTATAAAGCAGGGGGTTTGGATACTTTCATTTTGGGTTTTTTTCCTACAATTACATTATTTTCAGCCATCATATACACCACTCATTGTTTATAAGTTGAAATTAAATTTATGAGCATTTTTAAGAGCATTGAAAGTAGCTTTTACAAGATTCTCGCTTGTTCTAGTGTCCCCGTAGGTTTTGCTCCATATATCTTCAACCCCAGCTAGTTTCAATACTTGTTTTACTTTATCAGCACACGCTAATCCAACTCCCTGTGGAGCAGGAATTAAGTGAATTTTAACAGAACCACACTTTCCATCTACTTTAAATGGTACGCTGTGAGTGTGCCCACAACCGCATTCTTTACTACCACACCCTCTAAGAACAGGAACAACGGCAAGTTTTGCCTTATCGATTGCTTTTCTTATTGCAGGGCCTACTTCTCGTGATTTCGCTGAACCTACTCCAATAAAACCATCAGCTCCAACGATAACGACAGCTTTAAACCTAGATCGTTGCCCGCTAGCGGTCATCTGTTGTACCATGTTAATTGTAACGACACTTTCTTGAAGCTGTGGGAGGAGAACATTAATAATTTCTTTTTCTTTGACTACTAGATTATTAGCGAATATTTTATCTAAAGTGATTAGTCCTTGTTGAACTAATTCACCTAATCGCGTGGAAGGAATCCAACTTTCTTCAGGCCTTGGACTTCTTTGATTTCTTTGTCGACTCATTTAAATTCACTTTTATGTGCTAGTTTCAATTTTTTTGAATGTATTTGAAACCAATTGACTTATTTTTTGTGGATTAATGTTATTTTTTTGTAAATATCTTGAGAAAACTTGTTCGTATTTCTCGGGATCTTCACTTTTTAAAAGGCTTGCATATTGTTCAATATGAGAACCTTTTATTATTTCTTCAATATTTTCTGGAAAGAAATCTTCGTTATAGGGTATCTCTATTCCTGATTGCAAAATGCCTTTAAAAGCGGCGAGTACTCGATTTCTATGATAAAAGATGCCTAAATCGAGAATTGCTTCTTCAACATTCTGTTTTTTGGCCCTCGTACCTGCTAAAAAACCAGTTAAATAAGCTGCTGGAACATTACCCGTATTAGCATTCCATCCATATTTAGAAACTAATTCTTTAGAGTGAGCAGAAACAATAATTTTATCTCCACCAATTTTAGATTGAATAATTTGTACAATAACATGATTATTTGAAACTCGGATTACAGCTCTTAATTTTTTAGATTTTAATAATTTCATTCTCCTGTGATAGTTCGTTTTGCCTTCAGCTCTCCTTCGGAATGGTCTTCGATATCTTGGTCCTTGTGCCACTTTCTATCTACCTCTCCTAATAAATTCTTTTTCTTTAATATATCGATTCATTTGAGCAACGCTGTTAAACATCCCGCCTTTAGCATTTTTGTATAACTTCCTATAAGTTGCTGCAGTAATTAATTTCCGATCCCTCAACTTTTTAAGTTCACGTCTTTGCGGTCTAATTCGATTCATCCATCTTGTTTTCTTAGGTAATCTTGCGTGTTTTGTTCCCTTTCTTTTTCCTATTCCTCTAGCTCTACCTTTTTTCTTGCGTTCATGGCGTAAATTTTTTCTATATTTTGAATTACCTTGTTTATACTTTTTTAATATTATACCTTCTTTAACTAAATTGCGGATATCCTCTCGGGTAATTGCCATTTTGATCTCATCAATTAAATATGGATCGAAGTATACGCGATTTTCCCCGCATTTTAATATTTCCGCTGCCATTCTTTTTTGGGCTTTTAAACTCATCATTTATCACTTTATATCTTAATTAATAACGATTTTTTAGTCCTCTTCTTCAAGTAGATCATCATCTTCAATATCATCTATAGAAGATTCTAAAACTGCTTCCAAACTCTCCAATTCTCTCTGTGAAATTCCTAAATTTAGGACTTTAAAACCTCTACTTTGAGCGTAATCAACTACATTTATTCTTTTTTTAGCTCCTAATTTTGTTGAAACTTTAATAGCGTGTTTCTTATTATTTAGATCTATCAAATCATTTATACTATGAACTCTTACCTCTTCATATCCCGATGGATGCAATCCTCTAACCTTTTTAGGTCCTCTATACCCGATTGAAGGAGATTTTACCCCAGATTTGGACTTTATTCTAGTTCGTGAATCAATCCCTCTAGCTTTTCTCCACGAATCCTTTACTCTTACATACCTCCAAGATTCTACTCGTCTAAAAGAAGGTCGTTTTTTACTGATTTTTTTCCTAAGCTCTATTAATCTTTTTTGTTCCATTCTTATGACCTCAATTTATTTTATTTCCCAAGTAATTTCTTCTCCATTCTGAATTTTATAGAGATAAACTCCGTCTTGAAACACTCGTTGGTCTTTTTTTCTAATTCTACAAGCTTTTTTTATATTTGCAGCCGTTTGTCCTAATGTTTCTTTATCAGGACCAATTAAAATAACATCTTCGCCATCGATTTTAACTTCTACATTTTCTAAATATTTGGTGACTCGGGGAGCTCTTTCTCCTAAAAAATTAACGACGTGAATTTCTTTTTTATCGGGTACCACTTCCACTGTGCATGGAAAGTGGCTATAACATACTTTACATATATATTTGTAATTTGTTTGAACGCCATATATTAAATTTTTAATTAAATTTATGATAGTCTTAATTAACGCAAGTGTTTCGCTTTTGGGAAAGTGTGTTGTAAAGATCATTTTATTCCTTTCAATTTCTACCTTAATACCTCTTATATGCGAAAAATCTTTCGTTATCTTTCCGTTGGGTCCACTTACTGAAATGTGATGGTTTCCGTCAAGGGTGACACTAACTCCCTCCGGAATTTCCAATTCTTCTTTAAAAAATGCTACTTTTACCATATATCCTTACCTATTTTTTGCTATTAATAAATATAACACAAGGTATTGCCACCAATGTGTTTTTCTTCTGCCTCTTTCATGGTCATAATACCTTGATTTGTTGTAAGTACAATTATTCCTAAACCTGGTGCTGGAAGTAGTTTTCTTTCAAGCGATTCAAATTGAGAAATGTTGTAATTGAGCCTCATTAAACCAGAGCAGTGGTTAATTTTGCCTAACAACGCTATTTTGAATTTTCCTTGCCTACCATCGTCGTACCTTTCAAATTCCCCGACATACGCGTTTTGTTGGAAGATCCGAAGAACCATTTGATTTAGTTTCGAAGCTGGACTAACTACCACTTCTTTTTTTCGTGCTTTTTCTGCGTTCTTAAGATCGTTACACATATCAGCTAGTGTATTTGTTATTTTTTACACCTCATTTTAATTTCAATATTAGTCATATCTATAAAATCCAATTTCTTTTCCAATTTCGTAAAAACAACGACGGCATATATACAAACCATACCTTCTTATTATTCCTCTGTGTGTATGGCACCGTCTACACTCTCTTTGACCCTTACCTAATTTTCCTTGTGGCATAATTATCAATCTTGTTTTTAAATGATTATATAAAATCTAAATCTAATTTATCTACTATATCAATTCCAAATTTTTTTTTTAAGAAATATTGAGCTTCTAAGCGAGAAACATAGTGATGTTTAGGTACTTTAGCTTTACCTTTTCTTCTATATTTTACTCGCATTCCAGGTCTTACTATTCGGCCAACAACATCTAACCCCCAGATGCCAATCACATTGTCGTATTCTATTCCTGGAATGGTAATATGTTCTGTAATTCCAAACCCAAAATTTCCATAATTATCGAAGCTTTTTCTTAACATTTTATCATTATTTACAACAAAAAGTCTTTTTAATAACTTTTCAGCTTCTTCATTGCGAACGGTAACCATTGTACCGATTGGACGGCCTATTCTTAAGTTAAACTCTTTCACATTTTTCTTAGATAATGTTTTTACAGCAGTTTTACCCGAGATAGTTTGTAAGACCGTAGCTGCTCTTTCTAACTCTTCTCCTCCCGCACCCACTCCAATATTAAGAACTATCTTTTCTAAATATGGTGTCTTCATCGGGTTAGTCCACCTTTCTTCAAAGATTTTTTCTTGTTCCTTTAAAGATTTTTTCTTCGTTACTTTTACTGCTTTTGTTGACATTATAAATTTCCTCTCTTAATGCTAATCTAGTTCTGGTAAATTAATTTCGGATTGGTCTTCTCCTATAATAAAAGTATAATCATAAAGGGTTTCTGTATGGTCTGAATTATGCTCTATCGATACTGTACTTGCTTTCGGACCGAACCTCTTTAAAATACTTATTATTTTTCCTACTTGTCCAATATTTTTCCCGGACATGATTAATGCTAAATTTCCTTCCTTGAATTTTAATACTTTTTGAATTTCTTGTTCTGGAACGGAAATTTTCAAGACATCCATTCTTTTATAGATATCTTCCTTAGGTTTTTTTGGATCCTTCACCCGTATCAATATATTTCTTCCGTCATGTAAGTTTAGTTGTATGTGACCTCCTTTTATAGTAGATTTCTGAATTATTCTACACAATTTAAATGTACTCTCTGCTTCGGATATTTCGTGCAAAATCAATCCGTGGTGAGAATCTGGAAGAATTCGATAATGCTTGTTCAACTTTTCTATGCTTAACACATCCATTAATCCTAAGGGATATGCTTTGTCTTTAACCACCTTTCCATCTACGCTAAACTTCCCTAATCCTATTAATTTTTTTGCTTCTCGGTGGTTATCAACTATATTTAAAAGATCCCTTACAAT